>ULTX01000316.1_pt1 | contig 26360 bp, 18 predicted proteins | sample 1958041 | NCBI WGS metagenome assembly ULTX01 (sample SAMEA4835747, study PRJEB28245) | human gut metagenome | biome: gut microbiome; material: fecal sample | place: Denmark | collected 2008
TTCCGCACCAAACCATTCATTCAGCGTACTTTCTACCTTTCCGTTGATTGCAGGAGTTATCTTATCCTTCACTTTCTTATAGACATAAAGGAAAGCCGCACCTTCATCCAGCACTCCCAGCAGTCTATATACAGCGTTTGGAATCAGGCTTACCGGTGAAATGGTATAGACGATGGCCGCATAAATCAAAGCCCGTTCCAGTGTCGTCGTATTCCGGTCTGTCATCACGTAATAGAACTGTAGCAAAGGTCTGGCAGCCATCCGTCCTACCTTCAGCGCATAAGGTTTCAACTTATTCAGCAAATCCTGAGACTTTCCTTTCCAGTCTATACCCTCTAATTTATCCAGCAATGAACGAATATCTTTACCCATTATACAATAAGCCAGAATTGTAATACAAATAATCGTCAGCATAATCATCTTTATTTATTTCCTTCAATTTGTTCCTGTCACCATTCTTCAGCAACATCCTATCCCAACATATATTTCCGGGGTGTACATCCCACCGCTGCCTTGAAATACTTGCCGAAAAACGAAGCGTTCGAGAAGTTCAGCAAGTCACCTACCTGTTGGACAGTATATTTTCCGCTTTTCAGCAAAGCCTTGGCATCAAGAATAACATAATCGCGAATCCAGTCGGTAGCATGGCGATCGCTCACTTCCAGAATAACCTGCGAGAGGTATTTGGGAGTCAGACAAAGTTTTTCAGCATAGAAAGTCATGCAGCGATGCTCGTTGTAATGCGCCTGTACCAGTTCCAGAAAATCATCAAACAACTGCTGCTGCCTGTTTTCCACCCGTTGCAGGCTCTTCCGGTTATAATCAGATATCCATTGATAGCCATTATAAAACAGTACCTGCAAATAACCCGTTACCGCCTCCAGTTTATAGGCATAGTCAGGTTGCTCCAGCTTGGCACGCATCAGATGATACAGACTCATACTTTCCTCCATATCCTTCTGTGAGATATGTATCAGCGGGGTAGAAGTGAAAAACTTCAGAAACGCCATACTTAAAGACGTCTGCTGTTCCCCTATAAGCCGATGCGTAGACGACCCGATAGCCACTATCTCCGTATCCGTCCCTTTTTCCAGACATTCACCTATCGACCCAGGCAATATAACCAATACGTCATTCTTTCCTAATACATATTCCTTCAGGTTCAATCTTACACGCATGGTACCACATAAACAGAATAGCGCCAATGTAAATGTAAGTTTGAACGGATAAGATGTCGCAATAAAATCAGACACGGAATCCGTATCGGAACTGATGCCGATATTATCAACCAATACCAGTTCGTCCTTATACATCAATGTACGCCCGGTATCAGGCAGCATCAACAGATGCAGCTCCCTGAAAGGAGAATCTTCTTTCTTCATAACCTTTTTCTTTAAAAGCCGTGCAAAGATAGCTATTTAGAACAGAATATCAGAACCGCACAGACAGATTTACTGATTTATCCGAATTTTAGAACATTTTTAAAGTTGATAAGGTTGTCGATAAAAAAACAAGAATTAAGACCTTTGCGCTCAAAAGAACAACTAAATCCACAAATATGAAAAGACTATTGCTACTTCCGGCCATCCTTTGCCTGGCAAACGGATGTACCGAAAAACCTGCGGAGACATTCACCCGCAGTGTCATGCTGACCAATCCTGTCCGTATAGGTGCAAGCTATGTGAAACATTTCTCAGGCATCGTACAAGAAAAGCACGACATCAGCCTGGGATTCAAGACACCCGGACAAATAGAACAGATACTGGTAAAAGAAGGTGACCATGTGAAGAAAGGACAACTCATAGCCCGGCTGGACGATGCCGACTACAAGCTGGGGGTGGAAGCGTTGGAAATACAGTGCAAGCAACTGGAAGATGAAGTGAAACGTCTGGAAGCTTTGTATCGCAGTAAAAGTGTTTCAGTAAACGACTATGAAAAAGCGGTGGCCGGACTGCAACAGCTGAAAGTACAACTGCAGGTCAACCGGAACAAGCTGGACTATACCCGTCTGTACGCACCGACAGACGGATATGTACAGAGCGTGAACTTTGCTCCGGCCGAAATGGTGGATGCCGGTACACCGGTCATCAACCTGCTGGATGTACACCGAATGGAAGTAGAAACCGAACTGCCTGCCGATGTCTATCTGCTACGTTCCCATTTCGGAGAAATAACCAGTCTTGCCTCTTTCGCAAATGCCGAAGAGATGCCGATGCAGGTAATAAGCATAACCCCGAAGGCAGACGGTAACCAGCTGTACCAGATGAAACTGGCTTTTGAAGGAAAACCAGATATGCGGCTCAGCGCTGGAATGAACATCGGAATCACCATCCGGATAAACGGTACCGACAGTATCGGAAACGCATTCAGTCTACCGCTTCATGCGGTAGTACGGCAACAGGAAGAGACCTACGTCTGGGTCATGGAAGCCGATTCTACCGTCAGCAGACGTAAAGTGGTATGCAGCGGTACAGACGGTACGGGTGCTGCCATCATCAGTGCCGGCCTCAACGGAGAAGAGCAGGTAGTAAAAGCGGGAGTAAACGCCTTGCAGGAAAAAGAGAAAGTACGGGTCATAGAAACAGAAAGTAAAACCAATGTAGGAGGACTCATCTGATGAAACTGACTGAATTCTTTGTCAAACGGCCTACCCTGTTCTGGTCGCTTATGATAGGCATCCTGATAGCTGGAGTACTGTCATTCCTGCAAATGCCTAAACTGGAGGACCCGGCCGTATCCGTCAAGCAGGCCATGGTTATCGTTCCCTATCCGGGTGCCAATGCACACGAAGTGGAACTGAAAGTCGCGCAAGTGATTGAAGAAGAACTACGTGCCCTTCCCAATGTCAAGAAAATCAAATCGGAATGTCAGAACGGAATGGCTACCTTTACGGTAGAGTTCCAGATGACCGTGCTACAGAAAGACCTGGAGCAGCATTTCGACCTGCTACGCCGGAAAGTGAACGACAGTCGTTCCAAACTCCCGCAAGGCTGTTATGACCCGATTGTGGTAGATGATATGATGGATGTATACGGCATCTTCTATGCCTTTAAAGGAGACGGGTATTCTTATCCCGAACTGTACAAATATGCCAAACTGATACGCCGGGAACTGCTGGGAGTTAAAGGAGTGAAACGTATTCTGATTACAGGCAACCGGGATGAGGTCATCAACATCACTCTGTCGAAAGAGAAGATTGCCCGTAACGGAATTATCCCCACCCAAATCATGATGAGTCTGCAAAGTGCCGGAAAGACGGTAAACGCAGGCAATTACCTGAACGGAAACGACCGGATACAACTGCATGTAGGCAGTGCGGTGACCGATGAGGCCGATATCCGTAACCTGCTTATCAGTACACCTCAAGGAAAACAGATCCGGCTGGAAGATGTAGCGAAGATAGAACGTACCTATTCTGAACCGCAACGGAACGGTTTCTTTGTAGACGGCAAACCGGCACTGGCCATCTGCCTGACATTGGAAGAAAATGCCATCGTACCCGATGTGGGAAAAGCCGTAGACCAACGGCTGGCAGAAGTCATGAAACAGGTCCCCGTCGGTATGGAAACAGAAAAAATATTCTTCCAACCCGATAAGGTAAATGAAGCCATCAGTTCGTTCATGATCAACCTGGTAGAATCGGTCCTGATTGTCATTCTGGTATTGGTATTCACCATGGGATTCCGCAGCGGAGTCATCATCGGTTTCGGACTGGTACTGACCATTGCTGTCTCCTTCCCTCTCCTGCTGATGTGCGGTACTACCCTACAGCGCATTTCTCTAGGAGCATTTATCGTAGCCATGGGAATGCTGGTAGACAATGCCATCGTTATCATGGACGGTATTCTGACCGACAAGAAACGTGGATTGGGTCCGAAAACCTACCTTTACCGCATCGGAGAACATACCGCCATGCCGTTGCTGGGAGCTACCATTATAGCAGTTTCCACTTTTCTGGCCGTCTATCTTTCGCCAGACTCAGCCGGGGAATATGCCGGTGATCTGTTTCTGGTACTCTGCGTCAGCCTGCTGGCCAGTTGGGTACTGGCACTGACACAGGTACCTATCTGCGCCAAATCATGGTTGCCTTCGCGCGAAAAGAAGGAAGCAGAAAAACAGGAGGTACATAACTCCCCTATCCACCGGTTTGTACGCAATAGCATCAGTTTTCTGATAGGCCATAAGAAAACGACACTTATTACCGCTACTGTAGTATTGGCTTTCTGCATTTTCGGAATGACCCGGGTAAAAAACCTTTTCTTTCCCGATTTCGACTACAAACAGTTCATCGTAGAATATTATCTGCCTGCACAGACAGACCCGGACCGCATGCGTCAGGATTTGCAGGAGATGTCTGTATTGCTTAGACAGAATCCAGCCATCGAGCGGGTGGCAGCCAGCATGGGAAGTGCCCCAGCCCATTACTGTCTGGTACGTCCCATGACATCGGGAGGCGACTGCTACGGAGAGCTCATGGTAGACTGTAAAGACTATCAGACAGTGGTTGAACAGATTCCCGGAGTCAGAAAGCTGTTGCGTGAACGTTATCCGGACGCCTACATACGCATCCGCAAATACAATTTCTCCATTGCTTCCTCACATACGGTAGAGGTTGAATTTTCGGGACCTGACCCGGCTGTCTTACGGGAATTGAGCAGACAGGCCGAAGACATTATGCGACGCTGTCCGTACGTAGATGCCTACTCGGTAGAGAATAACTGGAAACCCAAAGGCAAAGCACTGATAGCGGACTATGTACGTGAAGACGCATTACGTTCGGGTATCGAACGGAGTGATGTAGGAAATGCCCTACTGGCCGCTACCGACGGGATGCCGGTAGGAGTACTGAATGACCAGGACCGGACGGTTCTTATCAACCTGCTGGTACGTAACGAAGACGGCAGCCGTATCACTGATCTGAACGATATTCCGGTATGGAGTACTTTAAACCTGCGCATGAGCGACAACGACCTGAAAGATATCATGACCGGTGCGAAAAGCATGGAAGAACTTCAGGACAACCTGTTCCGCAGTGTCCCGCTCGGCAATGTAGCGCGTGACATCCGGCTGGACTGGGAAGAAAACTATATCTACCGTTTCAACGGACAACGGGCCATTGAAGCGGAATGTGATCCCAATACAGACCTGTACGAAGCAACCCCGGCCAAGGTTGTAGCTTCCATACGTCCGGAAATAGAGGCGATACCGTTGCCTGAAGGATACAGCATGAGATGGGTAGGAGAAGGCGAATTACAGGGAGATGCCATCGGAAATCTGTTGAAATATCTGCCTATCAGCATTTTCATTATTCTGGCGGTACTGCTGCTGCTCTTTAACAGTTGGAAAAAAGTATCTCTCATTCTACTCTGCTTCCCCTTTGTGTTCTGCGGCATTACACCAGCTCTGCTCTTATTCAAACAACCGTTCACATTCATGGCCATCATCGGCATGATGGGACTTATCGGTATGATGGTAAAAAATGCCATTGTACTGGTAGACGAAATCAACCGTCTGCAAAAGGAAGAACATTACCATCCATATCAGGCTGTTGTAGAAGCTACCGTCTCACGTGTACGCCCTGTACTGATGGCTTCACTGACCACCATTGTGGGAATGGTACCGCTGGTAAACGACCCCATGTACGGTTCTATGGCCATTACCATCATGGGTGGGCTTACGGTAGGTACACTCATCACTTTAATTCTGTTACCGATATTCTATACCGCACTGTTCCGCATCCGTAAACCGGAATCAGAGTCTAACCTTACACATTTACACTCATGAAACAATATATCCTACTGGGTGCACTAAGTATCGGTCTTTCGATACAGGCATCCGCACAGAAAGAACTGCTCCTTACACAGACAGAATGCCGGAAACTGGCATTGCAACGCAACGAGGATCTCCAAAAAGCGACCCACAACCTGCAACAGGCAGAACTGGATAAAGACATAGCCTTCAGTGCCTACCTGCCTAAAATAGACGGCATGGCATCGGGCACTTATATGTTTCCTGACATGGACATGATGGGCATGGAACTACAGATGCACGGTATGTATCTGGCAGGCATCAGCGTCGTACAACCGCTATATGCCGGCGGAAAAATTACAGCAGGCAATAAATTGGCCCGCATCGGCAAGGAAAGTGCTACTGAAAACCTGAGAAAAACGCGAATGGAAGTAACGGCCGAAGCCGACAAATCTTACTGGAACTATATCGCCGTCAGACAAAAAGTACGTATGCTGGAAAGCTATCAGACACAGATGGACACCTTGTACAGACAAGTGGAAGCATCCGTTGAAGCCGGTATGGGCACCGATAATGAACTGTTACGAATCAACGCCAAACGGAGTGAAATCTACTACCAGTTGCAAAAGGCACGGAACGGAGCAGACCTCTGCCGGATGGCTTTGTGTCATACACTGGGAGAACCTCTTGACACACAGCCCATTCCAACAGATACGCTAATACAGGTAACCGCTCCTAGCCGACTGGATGAAAGCATTGCCTTACGTCCCGAACTGAAGTTATTGGAACAGCAAGTAGCCGCCCGGGAAGAACAGATAAAAGTTGTACGAGGTGATATCCTGCCACAAATAGGATTGTCGGCCGGATATGCTTATTATGGAAATATCAAGCTGAAGGGTATGACAGCCGATGCACAAGGAAACTATATTCCCTTTACTCAAAAACTGGATGACGGCATCGGACTGGTGATGGCTTCAGTCAGTATTCCACTGTTCCATTGGGGAGAAGGATTGAAGAAGGTAAAGAAGGCCAAACTAGACTTATTGAGTGCACAGTTAGATTTACAGAAAAATACCCGCCTGCTGAATATAGAGACACGACAAGCCGTCCAAAATCTGACTGATGGGTATAATATGGTGCAAACTGCCCAAGCCGGTTCCGCACAGGCAGAAGAAAACCTACGGGTGATGCGTGACCGCTATGCCAACGGCCTTAGCACACTGACGGATTTACTGGACGCCCAATCCCAATGGCAACAGGCCGAAAGCAACCGCATTGAGGCATTGACTCAATACAAAATCTATGAAACAGAATACCTGCGCTGTACCGGACAGCTGAATGATTAAATAAAAAATCCCCTTGCAGAGTATCTTTGCAAGGGGATTCAAATTTATGTAGACTATGGAAACAACCTACAATTAGCAGAGTTTACGAGAACCGTCGCTGATTACAACATCGTAAACTTTCGGACTACGACCGAATTTTTCTTTATAACGGTCTTTCACTGTACTGATAAATGTTTCATACAACTCATTCTTTACCAAGTTGATGGTACATCCACCGAAACCGCCACCCATGATACGTGAACCGGTTACGCCGCAATCGAAAGCAATGTCGTTCAAGAAATCAAGTTCTTCGCAACTTACTTCATACAGCTTGCTCATGCCATGATGAGTTTCATACATTTTCTGTCCGACTGTCTCATAATCGCCTTTCTCCAACGCATCGCATACATCCAATACACGCTGGATTTCTTCGATTACATATTCCGCACGCTTATAATCTTCTTCAGAAACCTTGTCTTTTACTTCATTCAACATATCCATGCTGCAATCACGCAAGAATTCAACTTCCGGATGAGTAGCCTTGATAGCTGCAACTACAGCTTCGCAACTCTGGCGGCGTTTATTATAAGCAGAAGAAGCCAGTTCGTGTTTTACCACCGAATCCACCAAAACCAGACGATAGCCTTCCGGTTTGAATGGGAAATACTGATATTCCAATGAACGGCAATCCAAACGGATAAGATGTCCTTCTTTACCAAATACAGAAGCAAACTGATCCATGATACCACAGTTTACACCACAATAGTTGTGTTCCGTAGCCTGACCTACCTTAGCCAATTCGAATTTATCAATTTTATTGTCGCCAAAGAGATCGTTCAAAGCAAAAGCATAGGTAGACTCCAAAGCTGCAGATGAAGACATACCAGCACCCAGAGGCACATCACCGGCAAAAGCAGTATTGAAACCTTTTACGTCTACACCACGCTTAATCATTTCACGGCAAACACCGAAGATATAACGTGCCCAGCTTGCTTTCGGAGCATCTTCTTCATTCAAACCAAATTCTACGTAATCTTTCAAGTCTATAGAATACGCACAAACTTTATCTTTTCCATTCGGTTTGATTTCAGCAATCATTCCTTTGTCTACAGCACCCGGAAATACAAAACCACCGTTATAATCTGTATGTTCACCAATCAAATTAATACGTCCCGGGGAAGCATATACTGAGCCTGTTGTACCATCAAAGTGTTTAATGAAACGGCTTCTCACAAATTCTATATCCATAACATTTAAATTTAAAAGGTTAATATTAATATAAGGAATCCGGGCTTGAATCAAGCCCGGACAAAGGCAATTCTTAATCTACAGGAATATCTTTGTTGACATTCTTACAGCCTACCAGGCCATAGAACAACAGATAAGCAAGCATGGCTACAATCAACCAGTAGCTGGCCATATAACCTACCGCATCAGAGATGACTTGCTGCAACAACGGGAAGATACCTCCACCCACAACCATCATCATAAAGATACCGGATGCCTGGGCTGTATATTTACCCAAACCTTCTACAGCCAGGTTGAAGATACCACCCCACATGACAGAAGTACAAAGACCACAAAGCACCAGGAACAGACAGCTGACCGGTACCAACGGAGTTTTCATGGAATTCATTACATCTGTCGGAGTCAGACTCATGCCCTGCAATAAATCAGCATGTGCCATCAGGTTTTCTTCTGTCGGATTGTCAATGAACAAAGCTACCTGATCGGCAGGAACGCCGGCATTAGTCAGGATTTCAGAAGTCTTGGCAATCGGGTCGTATACGAAAGATGGAACATTGAATCCTACACTCTTCGGTGTGAATATAGCAATCGCAATGAAAAGAATAGCCAATGCAGAAGCAGTTATCAGCTGTGAACGAGTAGAAACCTTTCCACTGATAATACTACTAGTCAAACGACCAACCAACATCAGCAACCAGTAGATAGCAGCAATAGCACCACCGATAGCTGCTCCATTTGTCAGAATACCGGCACCTTTCTCGCTAGAGTCTGCCAAATAGAAGTTTAATGTACCAGGTATACCGATTTCAATACCTACATAAATAAAGATACCGATAACACCCAAAACCGTATGACGGAAACTCCAGGGACTGTGAGAGAATTTTTCCTTCGCTGCGCCTTCTCCTTTCTTTCTCATGTGAGGCTCAGGAATATTCACAAACGAAATAACAATGAAAGTGAATGCGAACACACCCATAGCGATAAACAGCAGAGGAGCTACATCTGACATGGCTGTTTTCGGAGTAACAGTACCAATCAGCACACCTACAAACAGCGGGGTCAATGTACCAGACAAAGAGTTCAACGCACCACCAGTCTGAATCAGCTGATTACCTTTATTACCGCCACCACCTAACAGGTTCAACATCGGATTTACAACTGTATTCAACATACAAACGCTGAAACCGCAGACAAAAGCACCTAACAGATAGATGATAAAATTCAATTTAATGGAATATTCGCCCAATGAGAATACATCTACATCGGCTCCGAAAAGGCTGGATAAATACTGAATCAACAAGCCGACAAAACCGACTGCCATAGCAATCAATGATGTCTTCTTATATCCGATTTTTACCAGCATATTACCGGCAGGAATACCCATGAAAAGGTATGCCAGAAAGTTCATCATGTTACCCATCATACCCAATGTGTTGGCACCGGCATACTGGTTCTTCCAGATTGTACCGAACGGTGCAGCTAAGTTGGTAACAAATGAAATCATCGCAAACAGGAAAAACATCGTAATGATTGCGATGACATTAGTTTTTTGTTTTTGTTGCTCCATGGTTTAAATAAAAGTGTATTAAGTTATAATTTAAGTTAATTCGACAGAAAGTATCACTTAGTTATTTTTCTACTCCAAACTTATAAACAGTTACCTGATGATATGTTTCTCCCGGATTCAGGATAGCTGACGGGAAATGAGCTTTATTCGGAGTATCTGGAAAATGTTGTGCTTCGAAACAAATAGCACTGCGAGCAGGGAAAGTGGCCCCATGCCAACCAGAGAATCCATTCAGCCAATTAGAAGTATAAAGCTGTACACCCGGTTCTGTAGTATACATTTCCAACGAACGTCCACTGACAGGTTCCACACATTTTACAGCAAAACTCAAGGCACCAGCTTCTGGTTTGTTCAATACATAACAATGATCATACCCGGCTCCGTAAACCAACTGTTGGAAAGGTTCATTGATACGGCTTCCCACCACATGAGGTGTACGGAAGTCCATCGGAGTATCGGCCACTTTCAGAATTTCTCCGGTTGTGATAGACACTTCATCCATCGGAGTATAATAATCAGCATTGATTGTAAGAATATTATTTTCGACACTTTGAGTCGGATTGGCCAATCCGGAAAGGCTGAAGAATGCATGATGAGTAAGGTTTACCAACGTACGTTTATCAGTAGTAGCCTTGTATTCGATAATCAGTTCATTGGAATCAGACAGTGTGTAGACAACCTTTACATTTAGATTTCCCGGAAAGCCCTCTTCCCCATCAGCAGAAAGATATGTCAGTACCACCGAATTTTTTGAAGTCTGTTCAGCATCCCATACACGGGCATGAAATCCTGTAGGTCCACCATGTAAAGAATTAGGACCATTATTGATAGCTAATGTATATTCTTTACCATCCAAAGAGAATTTACCTTTGCAGATACGGTTTCCATACCGACCTATCAATGTACTCAAGAATGGTTCCGGACTATTGATTACCTTATCTATAGTATCATGTCCCTGAATCACATTACCTAAATTTCCATTCTTATCCGGAACCATGATTGCCAGAATGGCACCACCGTAATTTGTTACTGCTACCTCAGCCCCATTATTATTTGACAGAATAAATAAATCGGTCTCTTTACCTTGAACCGTTTTTTGGAAATCAGTGCGTTTCAATCCGCTCAGATTATCCTCGCGATAAAATGTGTTATTCATATATTAAAATCTTTCTATTTACACAAATGCAATTTGCATGCAAATAAAAAGATTTTATTCAATATTCCCAAACTTTTTCTCAAAAAGAAATCGGATTATTTCATCGAACTCAACAAGTCAGCAACAATAAAACTACTGCCACCGACAAAAATCAAATCCTTATCAGTCGCCATAGCTTTTGCTGCTGTCAAAGCTGTACAGACATCAGGATAAGAATTTCCCCGCAATCCGAATTTTTCAGCCAGTCCCTTCACCTGCTCTGCCGGAAGTGCACGCTGTACACTGGCACGGGTAAAATAATAAGAAGCAGACTTAGGCAATAAGGCCAAGACCCCACTGATATCTTTGTCATTCACCATTCCCATCACAATATGTAACTTATCGAATTTCTGTACAGAAAGTTGCTCTACAATATATGAAATACCTCCTACATTATGTCCTGTATCACAGATAACTGTAGGACACGAACCAACTTTCTGCCAACGTCCCATCAATCCAGTCAGCTCGCAGACACAGGCAAAACCTTTCCGCACAGACTCATCTGTGAACACATATCCCAACCTTTTCAACTGACGGATAGCCGACAACAAGGTATTGGTATTCTTCAATTGACAAAAGCCTCCCAATTCTCCTTCCAAATCAGGATATTCTCTGGTCTGATACAAATATTTTCCATCCGAAGTCCGGGTATACGAAAGTAACAACTGCTCTTCTTCTGCAAAGACTATCGGAGCTTCCATTTCGTGAGATTTCTGTAAAAATACAGGCTTAGTCTCATCGGTTGTCTCTCCTATTACAACCGGTACATTCCGCTTGATGATTCCTGCTTTCTCTGAAGCAATCTTAGCCAATGTATTTCCTAAGAACTGTATATGGTCAAAGCTGATGTTCGTAATAACGCACAAGTCCGGGTGAATGATATTAGTACAATCCAAACGACCACCCAATCCGACTTCAATCACCGCCACATCTACTTGCTGTTCTGCAAAATAACGGAAAGCCATTGCTGTAGTCAATTCGAAGAAAGAAGGATGAAGAGGTTCGAAGAAGTCACGGTATTTCTCCACAAAATCAATTACATACGATTCAGGTATAGGTTCACCGTTTATACGGATACGTTCGCGAAAATCCACCAAATGCGGAGATGTATAAAGTCCTGTCCGATAACCGGCACTTTGCAGAATGGCAGCCAATGTATGTGAACAAGACCCCTTTCCATTGGTTCCGGCTACATGGATGGTACGGAAAGAACGGTGAGGATGACCAAAATAGGTATCCAACGTATGTGTATTTTCTAGTCCTTCCTTATAAGCGTCCTTTCCTACGTGCTGAAACAAAGGGGCGCTAGTAAATAAATAATGGAGCGTTTCTTGATAATTCATAAGCCAGCCTGTTTTTAAAGACTGCAAATATCATGAATTTCCAGAAAAAAGCGATGGATTTCGGCACTTTTCTTCTAAGACTTCCTTAAATATTTGCATTCTATCTGCTTCAACATATCAACAACACATAATGAAGTAAACAAATATAGAAAAAGTATCAGACTGCCCAATTTATGTATTCTACCATCAGATTATTGAACAATTCAATGTTATTTCCACCCAACAAACACATTCGGATGAAAAAGGGAGTACAACCTCAAATGGCTACACTCCCATAAAATTATTTTTATACAGATATTACTATTGAAAACCAAATAAATGCATTTCCCGTAATTTCTACAGAAAACTTAACGGGAACCAGAAATTCATTTCAACTCAAAGGCTACAGTTCCTTTTACATCGACAGCAGAAGCAGCAATGATAGCCTCAAATTTTCCCGGTTCGGCTATCCAGGAATGCTTGACATCATCAAAGAAGCTAAGAGATTCTTTATCAATAACAAAAGATACTTCTTGCGTTTCTCCTGGGGCTAGCTTAATCTTTTTGAATCCTTTCAGTTCCTTCAGAGGACGAGGCAAGGAAGACTTCTTATCGGCTATGTAAAGTTGCACAACTTCCTGTCCCTCACGATTACCTGTATTCTTGACAGTTACTTTGACAGTCAATTCTCCATCAACCGACATAGTTTCAGCGTCTGCTACAGGCTTTCCGTATTCGAACGTCGTATACGAAAGCCCGTGTCCAAAAGCAAAAAGAGGCTTCACTTTCTTCTGCTTGTCAGCCCACCGGTATCCTACAAAAATACCTTCATTATACTTAATATCAATAACAGAATCAGAACGTTCACCTGTGTATTCTCCCAATGCATATGCACTGTTATCTTCTAATTTTACCGGAAAAGTAAAAGGTAGTCTTCCGCTTGGATTCACATCTCCCATAAGTACAGCAGCCAATGAACTGCCAGCTTCTGAACCCAAATACCAATCCTGCACAATAGCAGGCACTTCCTTTACCCAAGGCATGGCAACAGCATTACCCGATATATTCACTACAATCAAATTACTGTTGACTTCAGCCAAAGCCTGAATCACAGCATCCTGTCCGTATGGCAACCCCAAGCCTTCACGGTCTGTATCTTCACAATCCTGATTGTTACTTTTATTCAATCCACCGATAAAAATCACATAGTCAGCATCAGCAGCCTCAGTCTTCGCTTCAGCTATCAGCTCCTCCGGAGTCCGGTCATCTTTCAAGTCCTGTCCGGTTATCACACCGTTATACTCGCCACTGGCATCGCCTACATAACCACGGACATATACGACCTCTGCACGGTTACCTACACGTTGCCTGATTCCATCCAAAGGGGAAAGTTCACGTTGTACTTTAAGCGATGAAGAACCTCCACCTACAGTCATCATCTTGATAGCGTTTTCTCCTACAACAACAATCTTCTTGGCCCTATCAAGATTAATCGGCAACAATCCTCCTTCGTTCTGAAGCAGTACAATTCCCTCCTCACCGATTCGTCGGGCGGCTTCATAATGTTCAGGAGAAAGCATGGCTCCCCATGGACGGGAAGTATTCATTGTAGTACGGAAAGCCAGACGCAAGATACGTTTCACTTTATCATCCAATTCTTCTGTTCCGACTTTTCCTTCCTGTATGCGTTGAAGATAAGGCATAGCCAGATAATAATTGTCGTAGGCATTGCTGGCACCGTTACTCAACCCGTTAGTCCAACTGCCGAATTCCATGTCAAGACCATTGGTAATGGCTTGATCGGTATCATGCACGCCTCCCCAATCAGAAACTACAACACCGTCAAATCCCCATTCTCCTTTCAATATATCATTGAGCAGATATTGGTTATGACAGCAATGTTGCCCTTTATACAAATTGTAGGAACCCATGATAGCCCATGCCTTACCCTCTTGCACAGCAGCCTTGAATGCCGGCAAGTAAATTTCATACAAAGCACGGTCATCAACAATGACATTCGTGGTATGACGATTCACCTCATGGTTGTTCAAGGCAAAATGCTTCACACAAGCTGCAACTCCATTCAGCTGTACACCTTCAATGTAAGGAACTACCATACGGGATGCCAAGTAAGGGTCCTCACCCATGTATTCAAAATTACGCCCATTGAGAGGTGTCCGATAAATATTTACACCTGGACCCAAAAGCACAGTCTTGTTACGGTAACGTGCCTCTTCTCCGATACTTTTTCCATAAAGTAGAGACATTTCAGGATTCCAAGTGGCAGCAAGGCAAGTCAATGCAGGAAATGCAACACAAGAATCATTCGTCCAGCCTGCCTGATCCCATTCGTCCCATAATACTTCCGGACGGATTCCATGAGGCCCGTCAGTCATCCAAAAATCTGGTATACCCAATCGAGGTACTCCTGCACTACTGAACTTACTCTGTGCATGTACCAAAGCAATCTTTTCCTTCAAGGTAAGACGTGACAATGCATCCTCAACCCTTTCTTCTACTGGCCTACTTTCATCTAAATAGACAGGCTTCTGTTGGGCAGAAAGAGGTAAAACAGCAACAAAAGCCAAACTGACTAAAAAATTTTTCACGATATTTTGATTTTAAAATAATGCCATCTGATTCTGTTCATTCAATCCTATCATCAATAATTCAGATATGAATAAATATTTTTCTAAAAACAACCAAGACCATCTAAAGCACAATCAAAGAACAAACCTTAAATAATTAAAGACATAATCTGATACTGACCGCATAACATCGCAGAAGTATTTTCATCAGTATTAATCCAAGGTCATGATTTCATTACATTGTTTTGTTTCAAAGATATAAAAAATGCAGAATCTATTTCCAAAAGGTAGAAAGATAAGGATAAATATGAATTCCACCAAAAACCAAAGTTTTAATAATCAAACACATAAGAAGCACATAAAGGCCTAAAAAAGTGGATAAAGAGTAGACAATGGCATCCGATATAAAACTCTGAAATGCATATAATCATACATCCATCGACCGGTTTTTGCAAGTGCCCATTTGCAAATATCAAGTTATTTTACGAATATTGCATACTCAAGATGTTAAATCTCAAATTTCTAGTTTCACCTATAACCCTATAATATGAAAAGAATCATTCTGGCCAGTGCACTGGGACTATTTGCACTACAAAACATCTCCGCACAAAGTTTTCAGATACAGCCAACTCCCCAAGAGTATGTGACCTCTCAAGACTCATTGGAAATACCTCATCAGATATCCCTGATAACTGATAACATTCAATCTAACAGACTTTCAGCTATCTCCCTCATAAAATCTCTATGGAAAAATCAAATCGAAGAGAAAGGATTTCCTGTGTATTTAGGTATCAAAGGAGATAAAAGTATTCATAAGTATAAGAAAAATATTCCCCATAAGGCCGAAGGATACTACTTAAGCATTGAAAAGGACAAGATAGTTATCGCAGGAGCAGACGAACAAGGCTTGTTCTACGGAGTACAGACATTGGCACAACTGCTGACACTTCCGAAACTACCGTTAGTACAAGTAACCGACTATCCGGATCTGCCTTATCGTGGGGTAGTAGAAGGTTTTTACGGTACTCCCTGGAGTCATGACGCCCGTCTGCGCCAACTGGAATTTTATGGTAAAAACAAACTGAATGTATACCTGTATGGCCCGAAAGATGACCCTTACCACAGTACTCCCAACTGGCGTAAACCTTATCCCCCGAAAGAAGCAGCCCAACTGAAAGCACTGGTTGATAAAGCAAAGGAAAACGAAGTCATTTTCTATTGGGCCATCCACCCGGGACAAGACATACGTTGGAATACCGAGGACCGAGACGCACTGATGCAAAAATTTGAAAGTATGTATGAACTTGGGGTACGTGCCTTCGCCGTATTCTTCGATGATATTTCCGGAGAAGGAACCAAAGCAGAAAAACAGGCCGAACTATTAAATTATCTGGATGATAATTTTGTAAAAGTAAAAGGTGATGTAGCTCCACTGGTAATGTGTCCGACCGAATATAATAAATCATGGTCGGATGTAAAGGGAGGATATCTGACTACCTTGGGAGACAAACTCAACAAAGACATTCAGATTATGTGGACCGGTGATCGGGTAATTGCCTGCATTGACAAACCATCCATGGAATTCATTAACCCATTGCTGAAACGTAAAGCATATATATGGTGGAACTTCCCGGTTTCTGACTATGTACGTGACCATTTGCTGATGGGACCAGTGTACGGAAACGGACTGGACATCAAAGACGATATGGCAGCTTTTGTATCGAATCCCATGGAGAGAGCGGAAGCTTCTAAAATTGCTCTGTATAGCATTGCCGATTATGCCTGGAATCTGGAATCTTATCAGAGCGAAGTGTCCTGGAAACGGGCTATCAGAGATTTGATGCCTCAACATGCCAAATATCTGGAAACATTTGCGGCACACAACTCAGATTTAGGAGAAAATGGACATGGATTCCGCAGAGATGAATCTGTAAAATTACAGCCTGCTTTAAAAACTCTAAGTGAAAACTATACCAAAGAAGGGAAAATCGATGAAAAGGCTTATCAGGAAGTAGCGGATGCTTGCCAACAAATCATCTTATCCGCTGATATGCTGATGGCCAGCAAGACAAACCGTCCGCTGATTGAAGAAATCAAACCTTGGCTGATTCAGTTCAAATTAACAGGTGAATACGGACAGCAGGTACTTCAAATGATTCACGAGCAGGTTATCGGAGAAACAGAAAACTTCAAAGAAACCTACGCACACGCCCAAGCATTACAGGTACAGATGGGAGAAGTAGATGCTACTTATAACCAGAATCCTTATCAGCCGGGAGTAAAAAGCGGCTCGAAATATCTGATACCGACGTTTAATGCTCTTTTCGAAGCCAGTACCATCCGCTTCAACAAACAACAGGGAACTCAACTGGATACAAGAGCAGAATATCATCCTTACAGCCTTAGCAGCGACGTAACTCAACTGGCTTTACTCCCTGTCCGCCGGAAAGGACGCACCGGAGCTGTATCTTCTTCCAACGAGGTTATTCTATGGCAAGCAGAAGGTCAATTGACTCTAACAATGGATTATCCGAGGAGCTTAGGCAATATCATATTAGACCTGGGGACACTGGATATTGATGGAAAATTTACCCTAGAAGTACAGACTACTGACGGTAACTGGAAAATACTAGAACTAAAACCAACTAATAACAAAACATTATTGGTGGCCGACGCTGGTCCGGAACAGATCCTACAGTTCCGCTTGAAAAACACATCTGGTACGCTACAGAAAGTCTACTTCAAACGTTGTAGTTTTAACGAACGATAAACCGTTTTCAAACGGTTTTTAAATTCCGTACCTGTTTTGATCCGTCAAGGCAGGTACGAATATTTGCGGGCCTCTACTCCAACACTGATAGAACTGCTTTCTCCTAATTTGAAATTGACCAATCCACCTAAACGGTCAGGATTAAAATCAATTGTCGGATAATAAAGAGGAGAACGCTTAGGCATAATCGATTTATTCCCGTATGCATAGATACTAATCCGCTCATTGACCTTAAAAGCAGCTATACCGGCTACTCCTATTGTTCGGCAATTATATCTTCCCCAATCCAGGTTACTGGCATACAAACCTCCTGCTATACTCACCCGGTTACTTAAAGGCATTGCATACAGGAAAGCAGCATCTTGTCCGAATCCGACACCGGAAGGGGCATACTTACTAGGGCTAAACGTTACACTCATACCTAACGAAGCATTAAAACCCTTATGAAGTTCCCACGTACCGAAACCTTGATAAGAGAAAGGAGAAATACCATACATACTGAACGGATAATAACCTGCTTGTACAATAGGAGACACCAAAGGAACCGACAGTGAATCGGCAGACAACTGAACAGGCCGCAATTCGTCAGTCATTAAAGTATCATTTGATTGTACCAAACTCTTTTCTTGTTCTATTTGAGCTTGAAGAGTCAATACCATAAAACATCCTAAAACCGATAATATCCAGTTCTTCATGATTATACCAATTTATCTACATTAAAATATATAGTAAGAAGAAAATAATACTTCCTTCGGTTATCTTGAACCATATCCCATATTTCGCAAATATAGCGATTATTCTTCCGCATCATGCGTTCCAAATAGTTTTTTAATATTAAACAAGAAGCCTTATATGAACCTTCCACTATTTTAACAATCTGACAAAAAATAAGCGGGAGACAGCATATTTTTATCTTCTGTTTCCCGCTCATACACAAACAATCAAATCATCAGTCAAACAGACTTCTGAATTTCTTGAATATCTTTTCCTTTAAACTAGTATTCGGCTTGAAGCTTTCAGATTCCTGCCATTTCTCCATAGCTTGACGTTCTTCTTTTGTCAATGTTTCCGGAATATAAACACTGACATTTACCAACAAATCTCCAGTACCAGTACTATAACCATAACTGTTGATGTTAGGAAGTCCCTTTCCACGAAGACGAAGCACCTTTCCTGGTTGAGTTCCAGGTTCAATCTTTATTTTTGCCTTACCATCAATGGTAGGTATTTCTACCGTTCCTCCCAATGCTGCTGTAGGCACACTCAACAGCAAATTATAAATCAAATCACTCTCATCACGTATCAGTTCCGGATGTTTTTCTTCTTCTACCAATACCAGCAAATCTCCGGCTACACCGTTGTGCTTTCCGGCATTACCTTTACCGTTAATGGTAACCTGCATTCCTTCTGCTACACCGGCAGGAATCTTTACGGTTACTACTTCTTCACCATATACGACTCCTTCACCACCGCATTCCTTACACTTGTTCTTTACAATCTTACCTTCACCGTTACACTGCGGACAAACAGTCTGGGTCTGCATCATACCAAAAATACTCTGCTGAGTACGTGTAACACTTCCAGTTCCATGACAAGTCGGACAGGTTTCTACCCCACCATCGCCTTCTGCTCCTGTTCCGTGACAATGACTACACTGTACATACTTTTTCAATTTGAATTTCTTTTCTACACCAGTAGAAATTTCTTTCAAATTCAATTTTACCTTGACGCGCAAATCTGCACCACGGAATTTACGTTGGCGAGTCTGGCCTGAACCTCCACCAAAGCCACCGAAACCGCCATGACCACCGAAGATATCACCGAACATTGAGAAGATGTCATCCATAGACATTCCCTGTCCACCAAAACCTCCGAAACCACCGGCACCAGCAGCGCCATCCACTCCGGCATGTCCAAACTGGTCGTAACGGGCACGCTTATCCGGGTTACTCAAAACTTCATAGGCTTCGGCAGCCTCCTTGAACTTCTCTTCAGCAGTCTTGTCACCCGGATTCTTATCCGGGTGATACTGAATTGCTTTTTTACGATACGCTTTCTTTATTTCATCGGCTGATGCTGTCTTCTCAACCCCCAGCACTTCATAGTAATCTCTTTTCGCCATGACAGAATCTGTTTTTCTTTTTATTGAGCTACAACCACTTTCGCGTGACGAATCACTTTATCATTCAACATATAACCTGTCTGTACACAATCCAAAACTTTCCCTCTTTGTTCTTCCCCAGGTGACGGAACTAATGCAATCGCTTCATGAAAATCTGTATCAAATGATTCACCTATAGGTTCTATCTTTTTCAATCCCTCATGAGAAAGTTCTTTCAGGAATTTCTGATAAATCAGATCCACACCGTCATAAATGGCTTTCACATCTTCAGCTTTCTGCATATTCTGCAAAGCTCTCTCCAAGTCATCTAAAATCGGAAGAATAGCAGTAATGGCTTTTTCTCCTCCATTCTTAATCAGTTCAGCCTTTTCTTTTAATGTACGTTTACGATAGTTATCAAACTCTGCAGACAGACGCAAATATTTGTCTTTCTGTTCTTCCACCAGCTTCTTGACTGTTTCCAACTCCTTCTCCAGCTTTTCTTCAGCCGTTAATTCTTGATCTTTTTCAGCCTCAATCTGTTCGTTAGTTTCGGAAGTCTGAGTAGCCTCCTCTTCTGAAGTCCCAGTCTGAGTTTTATCCACTGTCTGTTCAGACTGCTCTTTTAGAATATCTTCTTGAGTCTGTTTGTTCTCTTTTGTACTCATATCTATTTATTTTTTATTGTTCATAGGAAAATTCACTTTCACACAACAAATTTCATGCCCAACTATACAAAAGTTAGGTAATCACGACTAAAATTATGAAAAGATGCCAGACTGACACTCTTTATTACCTAAAACCGCTGCCTTTACTTCCTCCTCACACATTAATCACCTCGATAATAATAAAGCAAAGCATGACGCGCTATAAAATCTGCATTTGTCTGCACCAATTCCTTTCCTGTTCCATCCGGAAAAGACGCATCTGGCAAATAACAGTTTTTAATACAATATGTCAGTAGGTCAGGCGGACAAAGCGTCTCTTCTGTAAGCAAACGAAAAGCCTCTTTCTCTGCCTTGCGAGAATCATAAATCGGATTATCAGGGTCAGCGATGTACTCACAAACATCTTTTGCCAACAGAATTCCTTTCCGAGAATCTATCATCAATACAAAATTACGATACGATTTCATTTGAGGAAGCGTATGGTTTTCATCATCCGGCCATTGAAGTACTTCTATCAAGAAGCGATGTAATTCATCGTAACCAGAAAGATATACCTTTTCTTTTCCTCCTGTACCAGCTACAAACAACCGATACATCTCCGCATTTTTCTGTAGAAGCACATCAGATAATTCCGGTTCTTTCGGATAAAGTCCAGTAACTTCTCTCCAAGCAACGCTATCAGTCAAAGATTCCAGTATCTCTCGAAGAAACAAAGCCAATGGCCCCACCGGAATAATGAAACGATCGGAAGGAGTCACCTTCTCTATATAGGGAAGCATGGAAGGTTCAGTCAGGTACGAATGTCCAAACAACCAATTCAACTTTCTCTCCTTGTCTTTCTCATTATTAAAGCCATCCATACAATGCTCTAACCAATCATTGGCAGGAGCCTCTTCATACGCTTTAGTTAATATTTCGTAGAAACAACGAGCCTGCTCCACTATCCTACTATCCATCGGATGAATATAATCATGAACCAAAAAGGCTTTCTGCCATGTATTCCATATCAGAAAACGGATATCCTCTTCATTGATTTCATTCTCCAGATAATCGGATGAGAGTGTATAGAAAGGAAGCTTTTTCCCATAAAGTTTCTCGTGTTCAGCTATAAAGCTATGCCAAAGCCCTAATCCGGAAATGACGTCTTCCAGATAAGCAGCTACATAAAGTGCCAGCTTACGACGAAAAAAATCCGGTAGGTCAGAAATATTACAAGCGGCATAAAGGACATTCGCCAATTGCACAAAATAGACATCTGATGGCTGAACCGAAGTATAAGGATGGATAGCCAACCACTCTTTAAGATAAATTGCAGGTTTATTCATAAAACCGTCAGAATTAATGCTTAGTAAAAAATGTCAAAATCAAAGATAAAACTATCAACATTATACCGACTCCTACTACGCCTTCCCACTGAAAAGCTTGCCAGAATGTCCCTGCCAGGAAAGTTCCAATTGAACCACCGATGAAATAGGTAGTCATAAATATGGTATTAACCCGATTGGATGCTTGAGGAGCCAATGATAAAGCACACGTCTGATTACTGATCTGCACACATTGCATACCTATATCAATAATAATGATACCAGCAATAAAACCAAGATAGGAACTCTGAAACAGAAGCATAATACACCATGCCGCAAGCATGAGTATACAACCGATATATGTTAACTTACGGACACCCAACTTTCGAACATAAGAACCAACAAACGAAGCTGTCAATGCACCTGCAATACCACACAACCCTAACATACCGATAACATTGTTTCCCGCATAAAAAGGTTCCCCTCCTAACTTAAAAGCTAAACAAGCCCATAAAGTAAGGAAACTGCCAAAACAGAATGCTGCACGAACAGCAACCAACCGTAAAGTGGCATTCGAACGAAAAAGCGTAAACAGCGACTGCATCAAAGCACGATAAGTTCCTTTGAAATTAGAAGGCATATCCGGTAGAATCCGAAGTACCACAAAGATACACAGCAACATCAAAAAAGCTGCAATATAATACATGGTGCGCCATCCCCAATACTCGCCTATGATGCCGCTGATGACCCGAGAGCCCAATATTCCTGTAAGCAAACCACTTACCATCATCCCGACATTTCGTCCCTTGTTTTCCGGCTTCGAAAACTGGGAAGCTATCGGAATGAAAATCTGAGGCATAACTGAACATATACCTGTAATCAGCGAAGCAATCAAAATAAAATGAATACTAGGAGAACAGGCTATAGAGAATAAAGAAAGCGCCAACAATAAAAAATTAACGATTATAATATTACACCGTTTATACAAATCGCCCAACGGTATGATAAACAGCAATCCCAACGCATATCCTATCTGAGTAGTCATAGGTATCAAATTGGCTGTAAATTCAGACACCTGCAAATCCCCGCTCATCACATTCAGCAAAGGCTGATTATAATATAAATTGGCTACTGATATACCCGAAATAATAGCCAACATCCATAACAAAGAAGCTGGGATTCCCTTATTTTCTTCCAAAATTCGTTTCATGCCACAAAGTTAGGGATTTTCGATGAATATTTATATAACTATCCTGATAAACCCACTGAAATATGTCTGACCCGACACTTCATAAAAAATCCGGGCAGGAAGATAGATACCCTACAAGGCATATCCTTCCCACCCGGAAAAATATTTTCAAAAAATCAAATCAAGAATCCCAGCAAGATACCAGCAGCCACTGCAGAACCGATGACTCCCGCTACGTTCGGACCCATCGCATGCATCAACAGATAATTACTCGGATCATATTCCAGACCTACTACCTGTGAGATACGTGCCGAGTCAGGCACAGCCGATACCCCGGCATTACCGATAAGTGGATTGATTTTATCACCCTTCGGCAGAATCAGATTGAATATCTTCACGAAAATAACTCCTGAAGCGGTAGCGATAACAAATGACAACGCGCCCAGACCGAAAATCTTCAATGAATCTACAGTCAGGAACTCAGATGCCTGAGTAGAAGCACCTACAGTCAGTCCCAACAAAATGGTGATGGTATCAATCAGCGGACCACGGGCTGTCTCTGCCAAACGGCGGGTAACTCCGCTTTCCTTCAACAAATTACCAAAGAACAACATGCCCAACAAAGGCAAACCGGACGGAACCAGGAAACAGGTCAGCAACAATCCTACAATCGGGAACATTACTTTTTCTGTGTGCGATACAGCACGGGGAGCCTTCATACGAATGAGACGTTCTTTCTTAGTTGTCAGCAAACGCATGATAGGAGGCTGTATTACAGGCACCAGCGCCATGTAGGAATAAGCAGATACCGCTATCGCTCCCATCAGGTTAGGTGCCAACTTGGAAGAAAGGAAGATAGCCGTCGGACCATCCGCACCACCGATTATACCGATAGCACCTGCCTGCATCGGATCGAAGCCCCATGCAAGAGCAATCATATAAGCTCCGAAAATGCCAAACTGCGCAGCAGCGCCAATCAACATCAGCTTCGGATTCGATATCAAGGCCGAAAAATCCGTCATAGCCCCGATTCCGAGGAAAATGAGCGGCGGATACCACCCGGAAGTCACTCCCTGATACAAGATATTCAAGACAGAGCCTTCTTCATAAAGTCCCACTTTCAGACCGGCTTCCATATTAAACGGAATATTTCCAATCAAGATACCAAAACCGATTGGAATCAGCAGCATCGGCTCAAATTCCTTTGCTACGGCCAGATAAATGAAGAATATACCGACAAGAATCATTACCACATGCTGTATCGTAGCATTATGGAATCCGGTATATGTCCAGAAATCGGCCAGGTTATTCTGTAAGAAACTAGCAAACTCTCCCATAACTATTCAATGACTATAAGATCCGTACCTTCAAGAATCGATTCTCCCTTGCTGACATTGATAGAAACCACCTTACCGTCACGATCGGCCTTAATGTCATTTTCCATCTTCATGGCTTCCAAAATCAACAATGTCTGTCCGCGTTTTACCGTATCGCCTTCCTTAACCTTGATATCCAGAATAACTCCCGGGAGCGGAGACTTGATACCAGCCTTGCTGCCGGCCACAACCGGACGAGTTACAGCTGGAGGTGGAGCAGCAGGAGTAGTAGCTGCCGTACGCACTACCGGCTTGATTTTCGGGCCTACCTTCTTTTCCAGCTCTACAGTATACGGAGTACCGTTTACTTCTACATGTACCTTATTTTCTTCTATATCGCCTACGGCAACCTTATAGAGATTACCGTTGATTTTATATTTATATTCTTTCATGATATTTCAATTCGTTAGAGGTTATTTCTTATGAGGAGTCTCACGCAACGTATAAATCTTCGAACTCCACGGTGAATAGCTTCGTTTCACACGGCTGATGGTCAGAATAGTTTCTTCCACATCATGGTCGGCTCCCTGAGCTTCGTGCAAAGCCATCGAAATAGCTGCAATGACCTCACCCGGAGCTTCACCCAATCCTTTTTCTTTTGCTTCCTGCTTGTCAGTAATGTTATGTGCCTTCATTGCATTACGCTTACGCAGCTTGACAGCCATCTTTCCTACAAACTTGAAACAGAGGTAAAGCAGGATAAGTCCGGAAAACACAACACTCATAGCCGATATAGCCATACCGATACCTGCAGGGTCATGCTGTTCGAAATTCTCCATCTTCGGGTTGCTTTCAATGGTCTGGTTATTGGTACTCGGAGTAACGTATTTGTCCTCACTTCCACCTTTCACTTCCCATTCGGCTGTACCGTCTGATACACGTGCATACGACTGGTTGGCCTGAAGCAGACCGGCAGGTACCACAACCTGGTCCAAAAGTTTCTCACCGGAATCATAAAGACCAATCCAGTTCTCTTGAGTCTTACTCAAGACAAAATTCGTATGGAAAGTACCTCTTCTTGGCGCACCATCAGCCCAGAAAAGTGCATGCTGACGCGGTTTGAGCAATGTCAATACATCCCCTTTCGGTATAAAATAAGATACGGTATCGCCAGGTTGACTACTTACTTTCAAGTAACATCCTGCCAAGTCCGCACTGCTGTATGCTCTGTTGAATATTTCTATCCACCCGCTATGTATGCCGTAATCATCCTGAAAATTACTCTCATTATCCACCAGAATTTCATTAATGAGCAGTTTGGACGCATTATTCTGTTCCTTACAGGATGAGAAACCGACCAACAGCAACAAGGCTAGAAATATTCCGATTTTATGTCTGTTCATAATGATCGTCATTTTTTAGTTACTATTACAAAGGAATATTTCCATGTTTCTTGGCCGGATTGGTCAATTTCTTGGTCTGCAACTGTTGCAGAGCACGAATGATACGGAAACGAGTATTCCGAGGTTCAATGACATCATCAATATAACCATATTTGGCTGCATTATACGGATTAGCAAACAGTTTGGTATATTCTGCTTCCTTTTCAGCCATGAACTGTTTCGGATCGGCAGCTTCTTTAGCTTCCTTGGCATATAATACTTCTACAGCACCGGCACCACCCATTACAGCAATTTCAGCAGTCGGCCACGCATAGTTCATATCACCACGCAACTGCTTACAGCTCATTACGATGTGTGAGCCACCATATGACTTACGCAATGTAACGGTCACTTTGGGAACTGTGGCTTCGCCGTAGGCATACAGCAATTTCGCACCGTGCAAAATCACGGCATTATATTCCTGGCCAGTTCCCGGCAAGAATCCCGGTACATCAACCAAAGAAACAATAGGAATATTGAAAGCATCACAGAAGCGGACAAAACGGGCACCTTTACGCGATGCGTTACAATCGAGCACACCGGCCAGGAATTTGGGTTGATTGGCTACGATTCCGAC
>ULTX01074531.1_pt1 | contig 26083 bp, 19 predicted proteins | sample 1958041 | NCBI WGS metagenome assembly ULTX01 (sample SAMEA4835747, study PRJEB28245) | human gut metagenome | biome: gut microbiome; material: fecal sample | place: Denmark | collected 2008
GACACGGAGAACGCCGCAGCCGTCGCCACATTGGGGCTGACCGAGGAAGTGGAGGCGTTGCGTGAGGCAAACGCCGCATTCGAAGCGAAATTCCTTGAGAAGACCGAGGAGATGAGCGCGCGCATGGTGCAGAGCGACGTGAAGTCGGAAGACGCCGTGGCGGAAGCGAACGCCCTCTACGAGGACATCGTGCAGACGGTGAACGCCTACGCCATTGTGCAGCCCACGGACGAAATCAACACGTTCATCGCCAGCGTAAACGGTTTGGTGGGCACCTATTCGGGGATAGCCGGCAGCTCGTCGAAAGGCGGCAAAGCCGAGGGCGGCGATACGCCGGAGCCGGAACCGGAGCCTGCGGAGTGAGTGCTTTTTATTCACCACAGATTACACGGATTTCAAAAATTATTGTAGGGGCGTATCGCATACGCCCGAAAACATCCACGTAAATAAGCGGGTGCATTCGGGCGTATGCGATACGCCCCTACAAGCTGATTGGGGAAATGCGGGCGGGCTTTTCAGGAAGGTTCGTTTACGATGTATTCTTTCCGGAAAATGTCGAGGAACAGGAGGAACAGCGATACCATTAGCGGACCGAAGATGATGCCCATGAAACCGAAAATGGGAAGGCCTGCCACTACGCCGAAAATCGTAATCAGCGGATGGATGTTCGCCATTTTCTTTTGCAGGATGAAGCGGATGAGGTTATCGCATTGGGCAACGATGAGGCTGCCGTAGGCGAAAAGTATCAGCGCGTGTACCCAGTCGCCCATGACTAAGAAATAGGCCGTAACCGGGAGCCATACCAATACCGTCCCGACAATGGGGATAATCGACGCGAAGGCGGTGAGCATGGCTGTAAGGACGGGGTTCGGCGCTCCGCAAAGCAGGTATCCGAAGAGGGAGATGATGCCCTGGATGATTGCCAAAAGCGGGATGCCGATAGCGTTGGAGCGGACTATCAGCTGGATTTTCTGCAAGACCTCGCGCTTGTTGTTCTCTTCGAAGGGGAGCAGTTCGGAGATGAATTGCTCCATTTTGTCTCCTTCCCATAGCATGAAAAACAGCAGCATGATAGCTACGGCTAAGTTGATAATCAAGTCGCTCACGCCGGTCATAATGGAATGTCCGATAGAGGAGACTTGCGTAATGACGAACGAGAGGTTCTTTTCTGACAAGACGTCGAAACCGGTCCGTTCTTCGATGATTCCGATCATCTGCTGGGCGGGGCGGATGATGTCTGCCGTATCAAAGTGGAGGTTGGAGATTTGGTTGACCAACGCCCAGCTGAAAAGCGAAAGGGGAATCAGGATGAACAGGGTCGTCCCGATAGTGACTATCCATACGGCAGCCAGTGGCTTTATTTTGGTTTTCAGCCAATTGGTGAAGCCGCGCAGAAGCAGGTAGAGCGTAAATCCTCCCAAGATACCGTTCATGTAGGGCTGGGCTTGGCGGAACAAGAGGATTCCCAAGCCTACGATTAGAATGATGAGCGAGTATTTCCAATATGTCTCTTTCATATTATTATGTAGTTATTGATTGTTCTTCTTTTCTTCTCTTTTCCGCTTTTTCCAAAGCTGCCAGCTGTTGATGATGTTTTGCCAAGCCACGTAGCTGCCCGGTGCGATAGCCGTGACGGGGTTCAGGTAAGTGGTTGCCATCCAAATGGCGAGAATCGTGTTCTTTTGCCCTAATGCCTGCCCTCCGCTGATGCGGTCTTTGTATTTGCCTCCGATGGTTTTCCCTCCCCAGAACTGGAGGCAGCAGATAATCAGCGCCAAAGCCGCAATGATGAATTCTTCGCCAATGGATGTGTTCCCTTCGACGACCGATTGGGTAGTCTGCCCCATTACAATGGTCAAGGCGATTGCCCAGAGGTAGAACGCCATGTCTTTCAGCCCTATCAGGAAACGGTGGACGGGAGGCGCGTACTTCCGTAATAAGACTGCGATGAAAAACGGAAACAGCAAGAGCGGGAAAACTTTTCCTAAGATTTTCAGGAATGCGATGCCGAAAGAGATGTCGGAAGGCTCTATCAGCGGGAACAACAAAGGCACGATAACCGCTGCCAACAGATTGGATGCCAATGTGTAGGTGGTGAGCGATGCCGCGCTTCCTCCCAACTTCCCGGTAATGACGGCAGCAGCCGTGGCGGTCGGGCAGATGAGGCATACCATGGCGCCTTCTAAAGCCGCTTTCCAATAATTGTCGAATCTGAAAACCAATAAGGCTCCGGCAATGAACAGGCAGGAAATCAGCTGGATGAGCAACAGAATGTACGTCCAGCGTCTGGGAGACAAGTCTTTTACCTCTACTTTGCAAAAGGTGAGCAATAGTTGGGTAAAAATCAGGAACGGTGTCAGCCAGGCAATCTGAGCCTTGACGAAAGGCTTTAGCGGAGCAAGGAAGTCGAAGCATGCGAAGCAGAAGTATCCGATGATGCCTGCCAGCATAGCCAAGGGCAATGTCCAATTCTTTATAAACTGTAACATAGAGTGTTCTTTCTTAATTTTATGCCGCAAAAATAAGGAAAAAGTGAAAGAACGGTTGCATTTTTTTCTGTTTTTATAGACATTCTCCCTTAAAATACAGATTTCTTGTGTGGCATAAGGCAGAAAAGGCAAAAAACTATTACCTTTGCATCGGACTGATTATATGGAAAGGTATAAATTAAACATAGTATTCGTTTTCTGTATCTTTTTATCTTTCTTGCCTGAGATGCTGTCGGCAGGAGTTTCGGATAAATCGTTTACGGTTGTCATTGACGCCGGTCATGGAGGAAATGACCCCGGGGCAGTAGGACGCCGCGGGAAGGAGAAGAACATCAACCTGAGTGTCGCGTTGAAGTTGGGCAAATTGATAGAAGCTAATTGTGCAGATACAAAAGTGGTCTATACCCGTAAAAAAGACACGTTTGTCCCGCTTCACCGCCGTGCCGAGATTGCTAATGCGGCGAAAGCCGACCTGTTTATATCGATTCATACCAATTCATTGGCTTCGCGAAATAGCCGGGTGCAGGGAACCGAAACTTATACATTGGGTTTGCACCGGACGGAAGACAATTTAGAGGTGGCGAAGAAAGAGAACTCAGTAATCTTGATAGAGGATGATTATCAGCAGCGTTATGCCGGATTCAATCCTAATTCGGCAGAGAGCTATATCATTTTCGAGTTTATGCAAGACAAGTATATGGCGCAAAGTGTAAGTTTTGCCCAATTAATTCAGAAACAGTTCAGGCAAAGTGCCCGCAGGGTGGATAAAGGGGTGCATCAGGCAGGCTTTCTGGTGTTGCGTGAGACTTCGATGCCCAGCGTGCTGATTGAATTAGGATACATTACCAATCCTTCGGAAGAGCAGTATTTGCTGTCGGAAAAAGGCAGTTCGGCTTTGGCGAAAAGCATCTATCAGGCATTCCTTAGTTATAAGCAGGCGGGGAAGCAAGGCAACGTAGCTGTATCGGGCAAAAACATTGAACAGGAAACAGTGGAGGACGAAGTGCAGGCTGAGCAAGATAAGAAGCCGCAGGCAACGCAGTCCGCCCAGCCTGTATTCAAGATACAAATCCTTACTTCCGACCGTGTTCTTCCGGCGAAGAGCCGTTTGTTCAAGGGATTGGCTCCGGTAAGCCGGTATAAAGAAGGAGGCATCTATAAATATACGTATGGCGAGAGTACCGATTACAACCGGATCCTTCGTCTGAAGCGTTCGAAAGTCGATGCCAAGTTTAAAGATGCTTTCATTATTGCTTTTAAGAACGGCGAGAAGATGAACATAAACCAAGCGATAAAAGAATTTAAACAAAACAGATAAAAAAGACATGAAAAAGGAGTTTAAAATAGGTTTAGCGGGAATTGCGGCATTAGTCATTTTGTTTTGCGGCATCCATTACCTGAAAGGGATCAACATGTTCAAGCCCGAAAGTTATTATTTGGTCGAGTTTGAGAATGTAAACGGGCTTCCCGAATCGAGTCCGGTATTTGCCAATGGATTTAAGGTCGGCATTGTTCGCGATCTTCGGTATAATTATCAGAAGCCGGGACATGTGCTTGTCGGTGTTGAGTTAGACCAACACATGAAGGTGCCTAAGGGAAGCCGTGCCGAGTTGGTGACGGAAATGTTGGGTACCGTAAAGATGAATTTGTTGCTGAACTTAGAAAGTGCGGAATATTATGGTGAAAACGATACGATTCCCGGATTTGCTAACAATGGCATTATGGGGGCTGCCGAAAAAGACTTACTTCCTCAACTTCAGCGAATGATGCCGAAAATGGATTCGATATTAGGCTCTTTAAATAAATTGCTTGCCGATCCGGCTTTGGCGAATACATTGCACAATGCCGAGCAGTTGACCGCATCTTTAAGTTCAACCAGCAGCCAATTGGACAAATTAATGCATACAGACGTTCCGCAACTGACCGAGAATATCAATGCTGTTACCTCTAACTTAAGGACAATCAGCGATAATTTGAAAGATGTAGACTATGCATCGACTATTTTGAAAGTGGATTCTACCTTGGCAAATGTGCGCTTGTTGACAGAAAAATTAAACCGGAAAGACAATACATTGGGACTGTTGATGAACGATTCTTCTTTGTATCAGAACCTGAATGCTACTTCTGCAAACGCGGCTAGTCTGTTGCAGGATTTGAAAGAGCATCCGAAACGTTATGTTCATTTCTCTTTGTTTGGGAAAAAAGATAAATAAACTATTATATAGAATTTGTCTAAATAATATGTAAGAAAAAAGGACTAGGTGATTTAATGCTAATGCTTTGATATTCAATCGGTGAATATCAAAGCATTTGTGTCTTGTTAATTTGAGTGTTTGATTGGTAAGGAGTTGAATTGCAGGATGTTGTAATTTTACAAATTCTATGAAACAACTGTTTCGTAATCATTAAAAACAAGCTATTGAAAACCAATATATTATATTTTTGATGTAAAAAACAAGAGATTTTGCATTTGTTTTTATAGAAATAGATTCCGACATTTGCTTTTGAAAAAGTATTGCTTAAAAATAAAAACTGAAATATGATTGAGAACAATCAGGCTATTGTATTGTGGAAACGTTGCCTTGGTTTCATTCGGGATAACGTGAGTACGACAGCCTTTACTACTTGGTTCGAGCCTATCGTTCCTATTAAATATGAAGAGAAGGCATTGACTATTGGGGTTCCGAGTCCTTTCTTCTATGAATATTTGGAAGAAAAGTATGTGGAGCTTTTGCGTACCGCCATTTACAAAGAAATTGGTGAAGGTACAGAGTTGATGTATTCTATCCTTACAGATAAGACTAACCATATTGCGATGGATATGAAAGGGACAGAGCGTTCAGCCGCTTTGCCTCCCCAAAAGCCTATTCATGACGGGAATAAAGCTCCGACATTGTTGCAGGCTCCAGTCGTACAGGATTTAGACCCGCATTTGAATCCGAACTATAATTTTGAGAACTTTATCAAAGGAACAAGTAATGAGTTCTCGTTGACTGTAGCTGAAACGGTGGCACAGAATCCTGCCCGTACTTTCAATCCGTTGTTTTTGTATGGTCCGTCTGGAGTAGGGAAAACCCATTTGATTAATGCAATCGGAACACGCATTAAAGAATTGTATCCTGAAAAGCGGGTGCTTTATGTGTCGGCACATTTGTTTCAAGTGCAATATACCGATTCTGTACGTACCAATCATTTTAATGATTTCATCAACTTTTATCAGCAGATAGATGTACTGATTATTGATGATATTCAGGAATTTGCAGGGGTGACAAAAACGCAGAATACCTTTTTTCATATATTCAACCATTTGCATCAGACGGGCAAGCAGTTGATTTTGACTTCCGACCGTGCTCCGGTGATGTTGCAAGGGATGGAAGACCGTTTGTTGACCCGTTTTAAATGGGGACTGATTGCAGAATTGGAACGACCGGATATTGAGTTGCGCAAGAATATTCTGCGTAGCAAAATCCGTCGTGATGGTTTGGTTATCCCGGAGTCTGTTATTTGTTACATAGCAGAGAATGTGAATGAAAGTGTACGTGAATTGGAGGGAATAGTCAATTCGTTGTTGGTTTATTCAATTCAATTAAAACGTGAAATTAACTTGGATTTGGCGCAACACATTGTGCAAAAGGCAGTGCGTTGTGCTGAAGTTAAACCGCTTACAGTCAATGATATCATCGAAAAGGTGTGCCAACACTATCAGATTGATGTTTCTGCCATTCATACGAAAACGCGGAAGCGCGAAGTCGTTCAGGTGCGCCAGATAGCGATGTATTTGGCAAAGAAACATACGGATGTGTCATCGGGAAAAATCGGTATGTTAATAGGTAATAAAGATCATGCAACGGTTCTGCATGCTTGTAAGATTATTAAGGATCAAGTGGAAGTAGACAAGGCTTTCAGGCATGAAATAGAAGAAATAGAAGCCGGTTTGCGTTAAAATCAAACTTTTAGAGATATTTCCGGTAGAAAAAATTGCAAATATCGAAAAAGAATACTACTTTTGCACTCGAATTAGAAAAACGGGGTTCCGTAGCTCAGCTGGATAGAGCAACGCCCTTCTAAGGCGTGGGTCGAGCGTTCGAATCGCTCCGGAATCACGGAATGAAAAGCCTACAAACGGATTGTTTGTAGGCTTTTTTGTTTTACTAGCATGTATGTTGCCTAATGGGTGCAAGTTCCTAATGGGGGCATGAATAGTAACCCAAAATTAATATATACCGTCTATGATAATGGCTCTATTCTCGGAGGCTTAACAGAGGTCCTTACGTTCCAATGGTCTTTGGAAACTGTTGTGAGATACCAAACTCTTGCATCATCATTAACAACAGACAATGCACGGTGTACATGTGACCAACTCAAAGAGGCTGTCTCAAAATGAGAATTGTCTATCAAAAGTAATGTTATTCTGAGCATAGCGAAGAAACAACGTTCGATGAAGTCAATCTCGTGTACATCAGCTTGTGTTTTCGAAATATATCATTCTTTTCCATATCCAAAAACATAATTGATTCGCTTTAAAAACACAACAAAGGCACAGAGAATATCATTTTCAAAATAATCTCTGTGCCTTTGTGCCTCTGCTTTTTAGTATCTTATTTCCGCTTCATCTTCTGCATCATCCCTGCCATCTTGTTGCTTGTCACCATCTTCATCATCTTGCGGGTCTGGTCGAACTGCTTCAAGAGGCGGTTCACTTCCTGAATGCTGGTACCGCTACCCTTGGCGATACGGTTGCGGCGGCTTCCGTTCAATATCTCGGGATGGGTACGTTCTTCGGGAGTCATCGAATAAATGATAGCCTCAATGCTCTTGAACGCATTGTCATCGATGTCGATGTCCTTGATAGCCTTGCCTACACCCGGAATCATCGATGCCAGTTCCTTCAAGTTACCCATCTTCTTGATTTGCTGGATTTGTCCCAGGAAGTCGTTGAAGTCGAACTGGTTCTTCTGGATTTTCTTTTGCAGACGCTTGGCTTCTTCCTCGTCGTATTGTTCCTGCGCACGTTCTACCAGCGAAACGATATCACCCATACCTAAGATACGGTCTGCCATACGTGCCGGGTGGAACAAGTCAACTGCATCCAACTTCTCGCCCGTACCTACAAACAGAATCGGTTTATTTACCACCGTGCGGATAGACAACGCCGCACCGCCACGGGTGTCACCGTCCAACTTCGTCAATACCACACCGGTAAAGTCGAGACGTTCGTTAAATTCGCGTGCCGTATTTACCGCATCCTGTCCGGTCATGGCATCTACTACGAAGAGCGTAGCATCGGGTGTAATGGCATTCTTGATAGCTTCGATTTCGTTCATCATCTGCTCGTCTACCGCCAAACGGCCGGCTGTATCGACAATGACCAAATCATATCCTTTCGCCTTGGCTTCTTGAATAGCGTTCTTCGCAATCTGTACCGGGTCTTTGCTTTCCGGCTCGTTATATACGGGCACTTCTACTTGTGTGCCTAACACTTTTAATTGTTCGATTGCTGCCGGACGGTACACGTCGCATGCCACAAGCAAGGGCTTGCGGTTTTTCTTCGTCTTGAACATCCGCGCTAACTTGCCGGAGAAAGTTGTCTTACCCGAACCTTGCAGACCCGACATCAACACTACCGCCGGACGTCCTTTCAATTCCAGTTCCACGGTATCACCACCCATCAGTTTTGCCAACTCATCGTGGACAATCTTCACCATCAACTGGCTGGGCTTCACCGCCGTCAGCACGTTTTGCCCCATGGCTTTCTCTTTCACCGTATCGGTAAAGTTCTTTGCCACTTTATAGTTTACGTCGGCATCGAGCAGGGCACGACGCACGTCCTTCAAAGTCTCCGCTACATTGATTTCGGTGATTTTGCCTTCACCTTTCAATATCTTGAACGAACGCTCAAGTCTCTCACTTAAATTATCGAACATAGTATGTTATTGGTTATAGTTTATCTATTTTTATCTAACGCAGAGACGCAAAGACGCGGAGATTTTAATTTAGAGAAAGCAAAGCTCACAGAGTTTTTATAAAAAGACTCTGCGCCTTAGCGTCTCTGCGTTTAAAACTCAGTGCGCAAAAGTAATAAAAAACTTGCAGAGCATCAAATCTTTTTGTTCTGCCATTTCGCTTTTTTCAGATAAAGCAAGCTGAAAGCCAACATCAAGGTGTAATAAATCACCTCCGTGGTGAAACAAACCTCCACCGGAGCCTGTATGACCATGCCTACCACAATGATATAGAGGGCATAAAACACCTGTACGCCGATTTCGAGCACCAATGCCGCCTGTGTGTTGCCCGTGCCCGAAATGCCGTTGAAATAAACAAAGGCAAACGAAGCTATCAGCATTGACCCGCATATCACATAGAGCGACATCACCGACTCATCGAGCAACGCCGTCTCATTGGTATAAACCGAAAGGATGGAATGAGGGAAAATGACGCACAACGCCACGCAGACCACCATGATGTAGAATGACATCCGGGCGATGCGGTTGAGCAGATGCACCACCTTCGACACCCCGCCAGACCCGATAAGGTTGCTCACCAACGTGTTGGCGGTAGTAGAGAGTGATTGCACCGGAATCAGCATCACCACATACACGCTTCTCACGATATTAGCTATCGCTAACTGGCGTTCGCCCAGCCGTTCCAGTGCCATGAAGAACACGAACCAGATAGCCATCGAAAGAAAATACTGCACCATCGTGAAGCTGGAAATGTGCAAGATGCGCCCCACCATGTTCCAATCGAACCGCCCGAAGCGATGCAAGGCGTATTTATGCAGGTCGACCTTCGTGTACGTATATATAAGGTAGAACGCCAACGAAGACGCTTCGGCTATCACCGAAGCCAAAGCAGCCCCGCGCACACCCATTTCGGGAAATCCCCACTCGCCGAACACTAACACATAATCGAGCACCACATTGACCGCCGCCATAACTACGGCACTCATCGTGAGCACTTTCGTTTGCGTAATGCCGATATACAATGCGCGGAACATCACATTGACGAAAGCGAACAGAAAGCCCCAAATGCGCCAGATAAAAAACTCGTACGTGGCATGATAGACATTGTCCGACGTGATGAGCAAACGTATCAACGGCTCGGCAAACAGATAGACCGCCCCCAAGAGCACCACCGCCATGCCGAGGCTGAAAGCGGAACCTTGCCACATAATCGGGCCGATAGCGTGAAAGTTCCCTTCCCCGTTGCGCCGCGCGATGAGAATCTGCGAACCGACACTAAAGCCGAAAGCCACCGTATAAAAACAGATATACAGCAGCCCGCCCATAGCCGAAGCACCCAAAGCCACTTCGCTCACGTGCCCTAAAAAGGCGGTGTCGGTCACATTGATGACATTCTGCGCCAGCAATCCCAGAAAGATGGGATAAGTCACATTCCATATTTCCTTGTTCGTGTACATAAAAGAATAGATTGGTTTCGTTTCAAAAAAGCGCACAAAGATACGGATTTTATGCATACAAACCTAATCTTCCGTTTTTCCAACCGGTTAAATTTCGGTTTCCAACCGGTTGCATTTGCCTCGGCAATTAGTTGCATTCGCCTTTTCAGATAACTGGGTTTTATGGTTTCCGTCCCAAAACCGTACGGTTTCCGAACCAAAAACATACGGTTTCCGTACCAAGAACGTACGGTTTTGGGACGGAAAACGTAAAAGGAAGCCAACTGCACAAACGATTCCGGCTAATTGACCATGCGATATTCCTTAGGTGTACATCCTACTTCCTTTTTAAAGAAGCGGACAAAATGTTGAGGATATTGGAATCCGAGCATATCCGCCACCTGCTTCATGCTCAAATCCGGAGCGAGCAAAGCGTTTTTGGCTATTTCCACAATCTTAAGATGGATGTATTCTCGCGGCGTCTTCCCGGTCTCCGACTTCACCAAATCACCGAAATAATTGGGAGAAAGGCATATCTTGTCGGCAAAATACTTCACCGTCGGCAATCCTTCCTGACGGGCTATCCCCGCGTCCCAATATTCGTCCAATAATTGCTCGAAACGCATAAGCACATCGTTGTTCAATACTTCGCGGGTCACAAACTGGCGTTCATAAAAGCGCATGCAATAATTAAGCAGCACCTCGATGTTCGAAATAATCAAAGGTTTGGAAAAACGGTCAATCGGGTGCTCCAGCTCACGGGCTATCTTGTCCATATAGTCTTGCACAATCATCCGCTCATCCGCCTACAAGTGAAGGGCTTCATTGGAAGCATACGAAAAGAAAGTGTATTGCTTTATCTTCTGAGCCAAAGGCGTGCGGAGCAGGAAATCGGGATGAAACAACAAAGCGTCCGCTTCGGGCACAGGACCGTCTTCTATCGGCTGAACCCCAACGGTTTGCCCCGGTGCGAAACACACCACGGTCTCATCATCGTAATCGTATTTCGTTTTCCCGTAATTGATAGTGCATCCTACCGTCTTCTTCAAGAAAAGCGCATAAAACCCGAAAGTCATCTTATGTTCCGGCTGGCTTCCGGAACGGTTGAAATGCACGACATCCACCAACGGGTGCCGGGTCTGGAATCCGAAGAAACGGTTGTATTGCTCGATGGTATCTGCTTTTATTATTTCCATATCGTTTTCGCATGATGTTTATCCTGTGGCAAATATATGCTTTTTCCCGATAACACGAAAACAAGCCCCCTCACAAAAAGTAATCCGGGTATTTCTATCCGCTTTCAGGGTATTAATATGAAGGAAAATTTTCAAGCGTCTATGAATGCCTTTTAAAACAAAATAACAAAGGCATAGAAAATAATCGGGAAGAATATCGCTTTATCTGTTTTTTTTCTTAACTTTGCGGTGCATCTGAAAGAGCAAACACTTTAAACAAAAAATATTATAACTATGATGACTATTGACAAATTCAACTTTGCCGGAAAGAAGGCAATTGTTCGTGTGGACTTCAATGTACCCTTGGACGAAAATGGTAAAATTACCGATGATACCCGTATCCGTGGCGCACTGCCTACTCTGAAGAAAATCTTGGCTGACGGTGGTGCCTTGATTATCATGTCGCACATGGGCAAGCCCAAAGGCAAAGTAAACGCTAAATATTCATTGAGCCAGATTGTTGACGCTGTATCTGCAGCTTTGGGCACTCCGGTACAATTCGCTCCCGACTGCGCTAAAGCACAAGACGCTGCAGCTGCCTTGAAATCAGGCGAAGTGTTGCTGCTGGAAAACCTTCGTTTCTATCCTGAAGAAGAAGGCAAACCTGTAGGCATCGAAAAAGATGATCCTAACTACGATGCAGCTAAGAAAGAAATGAAAGCTCGCCAAAAAGATTTCGCTAAGACATTGGCTTCTTACGCTGACTGCTACGTAATGGACGCATTCGGTACGGCTCACCGCAAACACGCTTCTACAGCCGTTATCGCTGATTACTTCGATGCAGACCACAAGATGTTGGGTTACTTGATGGAAAAAGAAGTGCAAGCCGTTGACAACGTATTGAAAGACATCAAACGTCCGTTCACCGCTATCATGGGTGGTTCGAAAGTATCTACCAAGATTGGTATCATCGAAAACTTGATGGATAAGGTAGATAACCTGATTCTGTGCGGTGGTATGACTTTCACTTTTGCTAAGGCTCAGGGCGGCAAAATCGGTAAGTCTATCTGCGAAGATGACAAACTCGACTTAGCTCTCGACATCATCAAGAAAGCAAAAGAAAAAGGCGTAAACTTGGTATTGGGTACCGACTGCATCGCAGCTGACGACTTCAAGAACGACGCTAATACGCAAGTATGCCCGGCAGGTAATATTCCTGACGGATGGGAAGGACTGGATGCAGGTCCCGAAAGCCGCAAAGCATTCAGAGAAGCTATCGTTAACGCCAAGACTATCTTGTGGAACGGTCCTGCAGGCGTATTCGAATTCGATAACTTCACTGGCGGTTCGAAAGCCATTGCAGAAGCTATCGCAGAAGCAACCAAGAACGGTGCGTTCTCATTGATTGGCGGTGGCGACTCTGTAGCTTGCATCAACAAGTTCGGCATGGCTGACCAAGTTTCTTACATCTCTACCGGTGGTGGTGCGTTGTTGGAAGCTATCGAAGGCAAAGTATTGCCGGGTATCGCAGCTATCCGTGGCGAAGAATAAGACTAAAACAATAACGTTTCTATAGAATTGTCATCCTGAATTGTCATCCTGAGCGAAGCGAAGGATCTCACATCCGCTAATGCATACGAGATTCTTCACTTCGTTCAGAATGACAATTTTTTATCCTTTTACTTTATGGCAGGCATCTACCTACACATCCCTTTCTGCAAACGCCGGTGCATCTATTGTGATTTTTTCTCGACCACTCAAAGTGAACAAACAGACCGATACGTCGAGGCTCTTTGCTCCGAATTAAAGCAACGGAAAGATTATCTTGAAGGAGAAGACATCGAAACCGTCTATTTAGGCGGAGGAACCCCTTCGCAACTGCAAGAAAAACACTTCGAACGGATTTTCTCTACCTTATATATATATTATAACATCCGTCCCGATGCCGAAATCACCATCGAAGCCAATCCCGATGATTTAAATGAAGAATATGTAAAGATGTTACGAACTTTCCCGTTCAACCGCTTGAGCATGGGAATACAAACCTTCAATGACAAGACTTTACAACTCTTGTACCGCCGTCATACGGCACAACAAGCCATTGAAGCTTTCGACCGATGCCGAGAATCCGGATTTGCCAATCTCAGCATCGACTTAATGTACGGACTGCCCGGCGAAACACTCATGTCGTGGAAAGCCGACCTGCAGCAAGCCCTCCGTATGCATCCCGAACACATTTCCGCCTATCATCTGATTTACGAAGAAGGAACACCGCTATGGAAACTTAAAGAAGAACATAGGGTAAACGAAATAGACGAAGACCTAAGCGTTGACCTCTTTGCTGAGTTGATACACACACTAAAGTCTGCCGGATATGAACATTATGAGATATCCAACTTCTGCCTGCCGGGTTATCATTCGCGGCATAACTCCAGCTATTGGATAGGCAAGAAATACTTAGGATGCGGTGCAGCGGCTCATTCATACAACGGTATTTCCCGCCAATGGAACATCGCATCGCTTGAAAAATACCTAACAGGCATCGAGAACCGTAAACCTAATTACGAAATAGAAGAACTCGACCTCTATACCCGTTACAACGATTTTATCATCACCCGCCTACGCACCCAATGGGGGTTGCCGCTCGACCACCTAAAGGAAACATTCGGAGATAAATTATATGATTATTGCCTAAGAACGGCATTGCCTTACCTGCATCAAGGTACATTGCAACAAAACGAGAATATCCTCCGGTTATCAGCGGAAGGCATTTTCATCTCCGACGGAATCTTAAGCGACTTGCTCTGGGTAGAGTAGCATATTTTTCCGCAAAAGACTTTGTTTATATCAATATTTTACTTATTTTTGGCAAAACATTTAAAAATGTAAGTCATCATGAGTAAACAACAGAAAAGATTCATCTTACCCGAAGACGAAATACCCCGCTTCTGGTATAACATCCAGGCAGACATGAAAAACAAACCGCTGCCTCCTTTAAACCCGGCTACCAAACAACCCCTTAAGCCCGAAGACCTTTATCCGGTTTTCGCTCAAGAGCTTTGCAAACAGGAACTAAACCAAACAGATACGTGGATTGAAATCCCCGAAGAAGTGCGCGAAATGTATAAATACTACCGCAGCACTCCGTTGGTTCGTGCCTACGGACTGGAAAAAGCATTGGATACACCTGCACATATCTATTTCAAGAACGAAAGTGTAAGCCCTATCGGTTCACACAAGCTGAATTCGGCTTTGGCACAAGCTTATTATTGTAAAAAAGAAGGCGTTACCAATATTACAACCGAAACCGGAGCCGGACAATGGGGAGCCGCTTTATCGTATGCCGCCAATGTATTCGGACTGGAAGCTGCCGTATATCAAGTGAAAATCAGCTACGAACAGAAACCTTACCGCCGCAGCATCATGCAGACATTCGGCGCACAGGTCACTCCTTCGCCCTCTATGTCGACCCGTGCAGGAAAAGACATCCTTACCAAATACCCCAACCACCAAGGTTCATTGGGTACCGCTATTTCGGAGGCAATCGAACTGGCACGCACCACCCCCAACTGTAAATATACACTGGGTTCTGTGTTGAGCCACGTAACCCTGCATCAAACCATTATCGGACTGGAAGCTGAAAAGCAAATGGAAATGGCAGGCGAATATCCAGATGCCATTATCGCTTGCTTCGGTGGAGGTTCGAACTTCGGCGGTATCGCTTTCCCCTTCATGCGTCATACCATTTTGGAAGGAAAGAAAACCCGATACATTGCGGCAGAACCGGCATCGTGCCCGAAACTGACCCGAGGCAAGTTTGAATACGACTATGGAGACGAAGCCGGATATACTCCGCTGCTTCCGATGTTCACTTTGGGACATAACTTTACACCCGCCAATATCCATGCCGGCGGTTTGCGTTATCACGGAGCAGGCGTCATCGTATCGCAACTGATTAAAGACAACTTGATGGAAGCTGTAGACATCCAGCAATTGGATTCGTTCAAGGCAGGCTGCCTCTTCGCTAAAGTAGAAGGCATCATTCCGGCACCGGAATCTTGCCACGCTATTGCCGCTACCATTAACGAGGCTTTGAAATGCAAAGAAAGCGGCGAAGAAAAAGTATTGCTCTTCAACCTCTCCGGACACGGACTGATTGATATGAGTGCTTATGACCAATACTTGGCTGGTAACCTCACGAACTTTGAATTGAGCGATGAAGACATTGAAAAGAGCATAAAAGAAGCGAATGCACTGAACAAATAATGTTGCTTATTCTTTATTTTAGGCATATTTTTACTAATCCAGTGAAAAAACATCGCAAAACACTTGCAGATTAAAAAATAATTCGTACCTTTGCACCCGTGTTCGAGAAACACCTCTCGACACGGCAAAGGATGGCCCGTTCGTCTATCGGTTAGGACGCAAGATTTTCATTCTTGAAAGGGGAGTTCGATTCTCCCACGGGCTACTTCCAAAGCAAGATCTGCTAAGGCAGAAAAGAAGGATGGCCCGTTCGTCTATCGGTTAGGACGCAAGATTTTCATTCTTGAAAGGGGAGTTCGATTCTCCCACGGGCTACAAAAAGTTACCTCAATAAAGGTAACTTTTTTTATTATGTAAATCTTTATTTGTTCAACTTACCGGCTTCGTATTTCCGATTTGCATAACTTGATTTTCAAAATCTTCCCGGTCGACTTTGGATTTGTTTCTCATCTTGGTGCGGTAATTATAAATCGTACTCATCGAACATCTCAGGAAACTTGCCATTTTAGTGTTGTCGGTCAGTCCGAGGCGGAGCAGTGCATAGATGCGCAATTCCTTATTTAACAGATGGCCTGCTTTGGGGATAACTTTTTCATTTTCATTTAACAAGGCATTGAAGTCTTCGATGAATGTGGGATATAAACTGAGGAAGATGCTGTCGAAATGTTTGTAGAGCGTTTCCAATTCTTCATCAATCAGGTTGGTTGACTTTAACCGCTTTACTAACATTTCGTAATGATGGTTGATTGTAAGTTTGTAAAGTTGGTTTTGGTAATTTTCCATTTTGCTGATATAATTGGAGCAGAGGTCAAAGAATTGGGCGATGTATTTTTCTTTGATATTTCCAATCTCGTGCAACTGCTCATTTTTTTGGTTTAATTCTTCGTTCATTTGGTTCAGCTGGTTGTTCAGGTTTCTCAGTTGCTTGTTGTTGCTTGCCAAAGTCTCTTTGATGCGGGTAATTTTCCGTATCTGCAAAAATACATAAATGGCCAGCAGCACTAAGCAAACAGAAATGCAGCTAATGATGATGAGGCTTGTTTGGAGTTTGGACTTTTGCTTGATTTTCTCTTGTTTATATTGTGTATTCAAGTCCGTATAAAACTGATAGATTTGGGAAGTCCGGAAGTGAATGTTCGAAGCAATCGCGTCTTCTACAGCCACTTGTGCATAAGTAGAAGCCAGTTCCAGGTTTTTGTTCTTAAATTCAATAAATGCTAAGGACTGTAGAGACATGTTTTCTCTTGTAGCATTATAGAGGTCTGTTATGGCGGATAGGGTGAAATAATACTTTACTTGTTCAGGTTGGTTCAGATTCATGTAATTAAATGCCAGTCCGCAGGCAATCATGGCAGAATTGGTACTGCCTGCCTCTTCGGTTGCGAGCAATTCTAAAAATTGTTCTTCTGCTTCTGCAAACTGTTTTTTACTTGCCAGTATGTTAGCTTGCAACAATTTATAAGACAGGCTGGACTTATCCATTACTTGAACTAAAGAATCATCGTAGAGGGCAAACTGTTGTTTGGCATAGTCATTGCCTCTGGAAGAAATGGAATAATATTCCCAAAACTGGTGATAGGCACTATAATATTCATATCGTAGCTCTTTATCCAAAGATGAACTTTGTATGCTTTGTAAAAGTTTTTCGGCTTCCAAATAGCTCCCTCTCATCGAGTAAAGCAGAGACAAATCGATTTTTGACGCATTTAGCTCCTTCTCTTTTTTGTGTAGTTCTGCCAGATTCATTTTCTTTTTTGTATAGAAGATAGCAGAGTCTACGACGAATTTTTTGTATTCCTTCGAAAGTTGGTTATAGATATCATAGCGTTGCCAGTCGTTCGGCGATTTGTTATCTAATAGCCGTTTGATTCCTTTTATCCGGTTTTCTTTTCGATTGACGTATTCTTGTCTGTGCTTGATGCATTCATTCAAGGAATCTGACAAGTGTTGAAGGGTTACTTGGGCAGTGCTGCTCGGTTCTGCCGAGAAAACCAATCCGTTTAAGCAGATAAATAAGAATAAGACGACTGTGTGCTTCATAACTTTAAAAATTGAATTTAAACGTACGAATTTATGAATTATTTGATTTTTACCGCTTTTATGTAGAGCATTTTTTTTGAATGATTTGTAAAATGTTGATTTATAGTGCCCTAAAATAGAGCGATAAATAGAAAATGTAGAATAAGAAGAATCATTTGCAGTGCATTTCTTAGGAAACTATAAAGATGGTTTATTGAAAAACGAAGGAATTAAGGCTTCAATTTTTCTCCTCAAATTACATTTGCATGTCTGCTTAAATCCTTGAAAATAGAACTGTTATCGTCTGGTCTTTACTACAAAAGTTTTTTGATTTTCAGAACCGCTTTTTTATCCTTCTATATTTGTAGCACAAGGTTCTCAACCGAACCTCCATTCGAAAAAACTAATTTTAAATTTTATGTATTATGAGTACACTATTGTTTTTAGGTCCTATTGGAACTTCTGAGATTTTGTTGATTGCTTTTATAGCATTGCTCTTGTTTGGCGGGAAAAAAATTCCGGAATTGATGCATGGGTTAGGCAAGGGAATCAAAACTTTCAAAGACGGGATGAACGGCATCGAAAAAGAAATCGATAAAGGGTTGGATGCCGATTCAAGTAAAGATATTTCAATGTCTGAAAAGAAATAATAGTTATGCGTGAAATAGATCATACAGGAATGCCCGTTTGGGAACATTTGGAAATCCTACGATGGATGTTTATACGCATCCTTGTCGCTTGGGGGATAGGGGTGATTGCTTGTTTTCTTTTTATCCCTTATTTGTTCGACCATGTGATTATGGCTCCGGCTCAAAGCGATTTTTTCTTGTATCGGTTTTTGGGACAAATGAGTTCTTATACTTCATTGATGCCCGGCTTTTTGGAAAAACCGTTGCAGGTGGATGTCATCAACATCAAATTGGCATCGCAGTTCTTTGTCCACATGTCCTTATCGTTTTGGATTTCTTTGTTGCTCGTCTTCCCTTATATGATCTATGAAATATGGAAATTCGTTTGTCCGGCACTTTACGACAACGAACGTGCAAAAGTGCGTTGGGCTTTTGTATTTGGTACAGTGATGTTTTTCTTGGGCTGCTTGATGGGGTATTCAGTGGTGTTTCCGCTGACGTTGCGTTTCTTGTACACTTATGAGTTGAGTTCTCTGATTGGCAATCACTTGGCATTGGATTCATACATGAATAACTTTTTCATGTTGGTTTTCATGATGGGTCTTATGTTTGAATTGCCTTTATTATCTGTCTTGTTTTCGAAAATAGGACTCTTGAATCGTACGTTTTTCAAGAAATACCGTAGATATGCAGTTATCATCCTGTTGGTTGTGGCTGCAGTGATTACTCCATCATCAGACCCATTTACGTTACTGGCGGTCTTTATTCCTATTTATATTTTGTGGGAATTGAGTGCTTTGCTGGTCAAACCGGAAGAGATGTCAGATTGTGAATCATAATTCTTTAAATGTAATAAACCATGGAAAATGTACAAATAAAGATCGGGATTATAGGTTTAGGTAGAATGGGACGGTTCTATCTGGACGAAATGAGAAAAAGCGGGAAGTGGGATATTGCGTATATCTGTGATGTAAATCCTCTTGTCAGAAAAGAAGCCCTTCAATGGGGGCTGGATGCCCAGATTGTATCCGATGAACAGGTGATTTTTGAAGATCCGTCGGTTCAAGCTGTAGGGCTTTTTACATTGGCTGACCAGCGCTTGAGGCAGATAGAGAAGGCGGTCCGCTATGGAAAGCACATCTTGGCAGAAAAGCCGATTGCCGATTCTATCGAAAGAGAATGGAAGGCGGTAGAGTTGGTAGAGAATCATCCTCTTATCGCGACCGTTAATCTGTACTTGCGTAATTCTTGGTATCATCATGCGTTGAAACAATTTGTAGATTCTGGAGAAATCGGAGAATTGGCTATTGTCCGTATTTGTCACATGACGCCCGGATTGGCTCCCGGCGAAGGTCATGAGTACGAAGGTCCGGCATTTCACGATTGCGGCATGCACTATGTGGATATAGCCAGATGGTATGCGGGTTGTGATTATGAGACTTGGCATGCGCAGGGAATGAGGATGTGGAATTATAAAGACCCTTGGTGGCTTCAGTGTCAGGGTACTTTCCAAAATGGAATTGTTTTCGATATTACCCAGGGCTTTGTATATGGGCAATTAGCCAAAGACCAGACCCATAATTCGTATGTGGATTTAATCGGCACGAAAGGGATAGCCCGGATGACCCACGACTTTAAGACAGCTGTTGTAGAGCTTCATGGAGTTACCCGGACAGAACGTATCGAAAAACCTTACGGAGGGAAAAACATTGATGTGCTTTGTTCTCTTTTTGCCGAAAGCATACTGAAAGGCGAGCCTTCTCCCGACCTGCCCCGGATGAGGGACTCTGCCATAGCGTCGGGGTATGCCTGGAAGTTCCTTGAAGATGCTTCCACACACCGGCTGCCGGCAATCGGCAATCTTGAAACATTGGAAGAAATCAGGCAACACCGGAAAACCCTGACCAATGGGTATGGGTTGCTAAGGCATTTTACTTAATCATGACTGCTTTTCATTAAATAATATATTAACCTTTAAAATTGAATCTTATGTCAAACGTATCAAGAAGAGATTTTTTGAAAGCGGGAGCCGCTACATTGGCTTCTATTACTGTTGCACCAAGTTCTATCTTGGGAAAAAGTTTCGGGCATATTCCGCCCTCTGATAAGCTGAATATCGCTGCTATCGGAGTGGGAGGTATCGGTCATAGCAATATCAATGCCGTGAAAGATACTGAAAACCTCGTAGCATTGTGTGATGTAGACTGGAATTATGCGAAAGGGGTTTTTGACGAGTTTCCCAAAGCCAAGAAATATTGGGATTACCGCAAAATGCTGGACGAAATGGGAAAATCGATAGACGGGGTCATGATTGCTACAGCCGATCATACTCACGCTATCATTACAGCTGATGCGATGACGATGGGCAAGCATGTGTATTGCCAAAAACCTTTGACGCATTCTGTTTATGAATCCAGATTGTTGACCAAATTGGCAGAGTCGACCGGCGTAGTGACCCAAATGGGTAATCAGGGAGCGTCTGGCGAAGGCACAGACTTGGTTTGCGAATGGATTTGGAATGGGGAAATCGGTGATGTCGTAAAGGTGGAATGTGCTACCGACCGTCCGATTTGGCCGCAGGGCTTGAATTCTCCGGAGAAAGAGGAACGTATCCCTAAAACATTAGACTGGGACCTTTTCACCGGACCGGCAAAACTGAATCCGTATAATTCCATTTATCATCCTTGGAACTGGCGCGGCTGGTGGGATTATGGTACGGGTGCTTTGGGAGATATGGCTTGCCATATTTTGCATCAGCCGTTCAAAGCATTGAAATTAGGATATCCTACGAAAGTGGAAGCAAGTTCTACGTTGCTGCTGAACGCTTGTGCGCCTCAGGCACAGCATGTCAAGATGATTTTCCCGGCTCGTGAGAATATGCCTAAAATAGCAATGCCTGAGGTGGAAGTGCATTGGTATGACGGCGGTTTGTTGCCCGAACGTCCGGAAGGTTTTCCGGAAGGGAAACCGTTGATGCCGGCTAATGGCGGGTTGACTATTTTCCACGGGACAAAAGACACGTTGGTGTGCAGTTGTTACGGTGAAAATCCTTTCTTGCTTTCAGGAAGAGTGCCCAATGCACCGAAGGTATGCCGCCGCGTGACCACTTCACATGAAATGGATTGGGTACGTGCTTGCAAGGAAGACCCTGAATACCGGGTACCGGTGAAGTCTGCTTTCTCAGAAGCGGGTCCGCTGAATGAAATGGTTGTGATGGGCGTATTGGCTGTCCGTCTGCAAGGCTTGAACAAAACATTGGAATGGGACGGCGAAAATATGCGTTTCACGAACATCGGCGAGAACGAGACGATAAAGACGTGCGTCAAAGACGGTTTTACGATTCATAACGGCCATCCGTCGTTCAATAAGACTTGGACAGACGCCATTAACGCGCAAGAATTTGCCGCAGAATTGATTAAGCATCATTACCGTGCGGGATGGGCATTGCCGGATATGCCTCGATAATTTCCGGAAAGGTTCTATAGGTTTCAATCATTATCAATCAATTAAATATTACTCAAATGAAAAAAATGAATCAGACTTTGGGCGTACTGGCATTAAGTTGTGCCTTGGTCGCTTGTGGTGGTAATCAGAAGAAAGCGGAAAATCAGCCGGAGGAAGAAACGGTTGCTACTCTATCTTATTCTTCATCGTTGAAGGCTCCCGAAACAGACAGTTTGAAGCTTCCTATCGATAAAGACGGATACATTACCATTTTTGACGGAAAGACATTCAACGGATGGCGTGGCTATGGAAAAGACCGGGTGCCTTCCCGTTGGGTTATCGAAGACGGATGCATCAAGTTCAATGGCTCGGGCGGCGGTGAAGCGCAGAACAGCGATGGCGGCGATTTGATTTTCGGGCATAAGTTCAAGAATTTTGAATTGCTTTTGGAATGGAAAGTCTCGAAGGGCGGAAATTCCGGTATCTTGTATTTGGCTCAAGAAGTGACATCGAAGGATAAAGACGGGAATGAGGTGCTCGAGCCGATTTACATTTCCGCTCCGGAATATCAGGTGTTGGATAATGCCAATCACCCCGACGCGAAATTGGGAAAGGACAACAACCGCCAGTCCGCTTCGCTGTATGACATGATACCGGCTGTTCCTCAGAACCAGCATCCGTATGGCGAATGGAACCAGGCTAAGATTATGGTATATAAAGGTACGGTGATTCATGGCCAGAACGGAGAAAATGTGGTTGAATACCATTTATGGACTCCGCAATGGACGAAGATGTTGCAGGAAAGCAAGTTCAGCCAAGAGAAATGGCCCTTGGCGTTTGAATTGCTGAACAATTGCGGCGGCGACAATCACGAAGGTTATATCGGCCTGCAAGACCATGGTGACGATGTTTGGTTCAGAAACATCCGTGTGAAAATACTGGATTAATATCGAAGTCTAACTCAAGCAAGAACGGTCAAATAGGATGCAATTCCTTCCTGCGCGTTGCAGGACGGAATCGCAAGCCTCGGAAAGCTTCCTGCGCGTTGCAGGGCGGAATCGCAAGCCTCGGAAAGCTTCCTGCGCATTGCAGGACGGAATCCCAGGCCGGGAAAGCTTCCTGCGCATTGCAGGACGGAATCCCAAGCTTTTTGCTCCCGCAAGACAGCAGAAAGGTAAATTCCGCAATCGGTTGCTGATTGGCGGGCATTCCTGTTTGTCGTTCTCTCTTTTTTACTATGTCTTTTTAGTCTATTTATTAGGTTAACGTTTGTTCCGGGCTGAAGCGATTCAGCCTGGGACAACGTAAAAAACAGATCCAATCTATGAAAAAGCAAGTTTGTTTGTGGATAATCGGAGTCTTGTTGTGGATTCCGTTCCAATTCGTAGAAGCCCAGCAGCATGGGCGTGTGAAAAAAGAAATAGCCATTCAGCTTTATTCGGTCCGAGATTTGATTAATGGTGTGAATCAGCAGGGAAAGGCTTCGGAGGTATATCTCCAGACTTTGAAGAAATTGGCTGATATGGGGTACACAGCTATCGAGGCTGCCTATTACGGTGAAGGCAAGTTCTACGGGCGTACGCCTTCTGATTTTAAACGCGACATCGAGGGTGCCGGCATGAAGGTTTTGTCTTCTCATTGCAGCCGTGCGTTGAATGCCGAAGAACTGAAAAGCGGCGATTTGTCGGAAGCGTTGGCTTGGTGGGACCAATGCATAGCCGACCATCGGGAAGCAGGAATGTCGTATATCATTTTCCCCTATTTGGAGGTTCCCAAAACGGTCAAGGACTTGGAATTGTATTGCACCTATTTTAATGAAATAGGAAAACGCTGCCAAGCGGCAGGCTTATCGTTCGGTTATCATAACCATGCGCACGAGTTTCAGAAGGTAGAGGGCCGGGAGGTTATGATGGATTATTTGTTGCAGCATACAGACCCTCGGTACGTATGTTTTGAAATGGATGTTTATTGGGTAGTGAGAGGACAGCAGAGTCCGGTGGATTATTTCCATAAATACCCGGGACGTTTCAAGATGCTGCATCTGAAAGACCATCGTGAAATCGGTCAGAGCGGTATGGTGGGCTATGATGCTATTTTCCGGAATGCGGATGTAGCGGGAGTCAAGAATATCGTTGCCGAAATCGAATCGTACAGTACGAGTGACGTGCTGAAGAGTGTGCGTGAGAGCATAGACTATTTGTTGGATGCTCCGTTTATCAAGCCGGCATATTGAAATGACAATCATATCTGGAATATTTGTGAGTGAATTTCATATTTATTTATGTGTTTATATCAGGAATTATGATAACGGATAAGATAATTAAGAAACAAATTCAAAATGTATTTTCCCGGCAGAAGGCGTTATGGATTGCCGTTGGTTTGGCATGCTTTCCTGGGATTGACATGCTGGCTGATGTAACTGCTTTGTCGGGAGAGAATGCCGGTAGTGAATCGGTGATGCAGAAAGACCGGACTGTAACGGTGATAGTTTCAGACAGCAGCGGTGAATTAATCGGCGCGAATGTATTGGTGAAAGGAACCACATTAGGTAATGTGACGGATTTAAACGGATGTGTTGTTTTGCAGCATGTCCCGTCTAATGCTATTTTGGAAATATCTTTCATCGGTTATAAAACGAAAGAAGTGCCTGTAAAAGACCAAAGCCTTATCAAAGTGACCTTATCAGAAGATAGTGAGACGTTGGAAGAGGTCGTTGTAGTAGGATATGGAACCATGGAAAAGAAGCAGGTGACCAGTGCGGTGACTTCTCTTTCTGCCGATGATATGCTGAAAGGAGTAGGCGGGGCGGATATTACGACAGCTTTGCAAGGTAAAATCAGCGGATTGTTGTTGCAGAATAACGGTAGTGTCAACGGAGGAACTACGATACAGTTGCGCGGTATGACTTCGATTAATGCGGGACGCTCTCCTTTGATTGTCATTGACGGTTTCCCCGGCGGAGATATACGTTCGATTAATCAGGATGATATCAAGTCGATTGATGTCTTGAAAGATGCTTCTGCCGGTGCGATTTATGGAACTCGTGCCGCTTCGGGAGTTATTTTGATTACGACCAAGAGCGGTTCGAACACCAATGGGAAAGCCCGGCTGACTTATAGTACGGAACTTTCCAAAAAGCAGGATTGGGGCAAGCCTCGTATGTTGACTGCAGACGAGTACAGGGAGCATCAGGTAGGCATCGATTATGGGGATGATGTAGACTGGTGGGAAGAACTGGTGAATGATAACAATTTCTCCCAAAAGCACAATCTTTCCATCGACCTCGGAACGGAAAACGCCCGGATGTACGCTTCGTTCTTTTACCAAAAGAATGAAGGTATAGCCATAGACGATTCTCGTCAGGATTATGGCGGTCGAATCAATGCCAACTTTAAATTGTTTGACGGTTGGCTGGAAGTGCGCCCGAACGTTGATTACCGGCAGGCTTGGAGAAACAACAACTGGCCCAATTTCCAGCAAGCGTTGAGAAACAATCCTACCCGTTCGCCTTACGACCCGGAAAGCGAGACCGGATTTAATGTCTGGACTGGCGAGAACTTGGATTACAACGTATTGGCCAATGCCCAATTGTATGATTACGAAGGGCTTGACAAATGGTTTAAGCCGGAGGTTTCCTTTAAACTGAATATCAAGGCAATTCCGGGATTGTCTTTTACACAGACGTTAGGGTATGAGAACCGTCAATGGGAATTGCATCAGTTCAGGTCCAGGTATCACTTGGATGAAATCAACAATAATCGGAACGGATGGGCGAAGTTAGAGTTCAGCAAAACCGAGAATCTGACTTCCGAAGGTTACGCCACTTACATCAAAGAGTTCGAAGGAGGGCATAGCTTGAACGCTGTAGCCGGTTATTCTTATTTTGAGTGCAATGGCGAGAACTTTTATGCCGAAAACTATAATTTCGATGTAGAAGGAATCCGGTTTTGGGATATAGGAAAAGGTTCTTATCTGAGTGACGGTAAAGCCGGAATGGGGTCGGGAAAGAACATTACCGAACGTTTGTTTGCCCTGTACGCCCGTGCCAATTACTCGTATAATGACAAGTATATGGTAACGGCTACCATTCGTCACGAAGGTTCATCCAAATTTGCCGCTAAAAACCGTTGGGGTAATTTCTGGGCTTTGTCAGGCGGCTGGCGGATTTCGAATGAGGCATTCATGAAGAACGTAGATTGGGTGAACGATTTGAAGCTCCGTTTCGGTTATGGCGTGACGGGTAATAATGATTTCAATTCTTCCTATATGGCGAATGTGTTAGGCTCGGACACTTGGTGGATGCTGCCTAATGGAAGTTGGGCAAATTCGTATGGCAAGACCCAGAATGTTAACGAGAACTTAGGTTGGGAAGAAAAGAAAGAATGGAATATCGATGTGGATTTCTCTTTCTTCAACAACCGTTTCTATGGCAAGTTTGACTATTACCGCCGGAAGATTGACAACATGATTTATGAAGTGAAAGTGCCGCAACCTCCTTATATTCAAGGTACCCAATGGCAGAACATTGGCGCGATGGAGAGCAAAGGTTGGGAGTTAGAACTTGGAGGGGACATCATCCAACGGAAGGATTTTGTCTGGACTTCCAAGGTGAATTTAGCTCATAAGAAGCTGTTTTGATTTCATTCGATAAATCTGTTAAGC
>ULTX01065131.1_pt1 | contig 25519 bp, 19 predicted proteins | sample 1958041 | NCBI WGS metagenome assembly ULTX01 (sample SAMEA4835747, study PRJEB28245) | human gut metagenome | biome: gut microbiome; material: fecal sample | place: Denmark | collected 2008
CGGAATAACTCAATTTATCGCATTTCGTTTTATCCCCCTTAGGCGCACAAGCCATCGGCACTAAAGTCATCGACAAATATGCAAATGTCGTATGCCGTAAGATTGCCCAAAGTGCTACTGGTGGATACGTAGGTTATGTCGCTGTACACGTGTTGCTGGACGATGCAAAAAAAGGATTGGCCGAAGAATTGGAAGTACGAAAAGTCGATTATGACAAAAAGAAGTTTTTCGAAAAAATCGATGCTGAATTAGATAAAGGTGCAGCCAAACAGAAAGCAGAAATGGATGCCATGCAATAAATCAGCTTTATGAAACCATTCTTTCTATTCATTATCAGCCTAATGTGCACCTTGGCCGCATATGGACAAGGTGCCATGCCAGCATGGATTCAGAAACCGCCTGCCAAGACCGCCACCTACTATTATCGTGTATCACAGGCTACAGGACTGACCGAAGAAGCTGCTACTAAAAAAGCCTTCGCCATGGCTATATTGGAGAGTGCGTTCGCTATCGGAATCCCGGTAAACCTACAAAAAATGGAACAACTGGAAAGCGACAAGTTATTGGTAGAAGCCAACCGATACGTCAAGATTCCGATAAACAAGGTTTGTCAACATGTAATGGAATTAACAACAAGGCGGGGATATCGGGTATTTATATTATGCCAAGTAGCTAATAACGTGCACGAAAAACCCATCTTCAAAACCTTTAACTGTACATTAAACAAAGAAGAAGAATGAAACAAACGGTTATCACTATTATATTATTATGTATATGCGCGGTTGCCAATGCGCAATCTTCTACTGAATTACGTCCTTCATGGGCTTATTCCACTCCAATCCCCCCTGCTGGTGCCAATTACTTCCTAAGCTGGGGAGTAGGCGAAGGGCATGATGAGCAATCTGCCACCAATGCGGCCTGGGCAGATGCTTTGCAAAAGTCATTGCACGAACTGGGAGTGGTCGGCATCACCCAACAAGACATCAATGCAGTTGCAACCCAAGGTATCAATGCGGTGGTAAAATTTAATCGAATGAAAAGGCGTGTGGTCAGTGCCACCGAACCGATTGTATTAAGTGGAAACAGACTAAAAATATATATATTGATACAAGTGCAACGCAATGTGAACGGTTCAGATGACCTTTACTCGTTGAATACTGAATACTTCCGTGACAAACATTTTGACAAGCAACTGAAAGAATACAATGCTTCCATTACGGGACGTTATCCATTCTCGGGGCGTGTGTTCATACCGGGTTGGGCTCAAATACACAAAGGTAGTAAGGGAAAAGGTATTTTTTTCATCGTTGCAGAAGCTGTTTGCGTGGGAGGTATTGTAGCCACTGAAAGTATGAGAGCATCGTATGAATCTAAATATGATTCAACTCACGATGCCGACAAGAAACGGACGTACGCCAACAAAGCAGATAACTGCTCCAACCTGCGTAACGGCTTTATTGCCGGGGCAGCAGTCTTCTACCTGTGGAACGTCATAGATGGTATCGCTGCCCGCGGTAAGCGGAAGCCGTTCATGCTGGGAGACGCTCAACTCAAAGTATCCCCTTATGTAGCACCTCAGACAGGAGGATTCGCACTGTCACTGAATTTCTAAACTATTAATTTATTATTCCATGAAACAAACTATTTTCTTATTCATGTTCCTCGTAGCATTAACCATATCTTGTACAGAGGAAGAAAGAGATTATACAGGGAACATTCAAGGCATTGTCACTGAATCAGGAACCACAACTCCGCTCTCGGGCGTACAAGTTAATGTAGTGAATCTGGGAACCAGTACCACGACCGGTAGCGACGGACAATTTAATTTCAATAACATCGATGCAGACAATTATCAACTGCAATTTAAAAAAAATGGCTATGTGACCAATATGCGCAGCGTCAATGTCCGTGCAGGCGAAACGGCCAGATGCGACATGCAACTTGAACCTGAACAAAAGGAAGCAGATATTGAAATAGAACCGTCCATATTGAACTTCGGTACTACACAGGATGAGTTATCTGTCACGATCACCAACCACGGAAACGCAGCGACAGAATGGTCACTGAATCTGGGTGATAATCCCTGGCTTTCGGCTTCGCCTGCATCAGGTAATATAGCTGCAGGCAAGACTCAGAGCATTGTCTTTAGCGTTAACCGCGACAAACTGTCCGAAACGAAGAATATCAAGGTAAGCCTGTCTGCTTTCGGAAATTCTTATACCATATCAGTGTCCTGCGCTCCGAAGAGTGCCAAGTCCGAAATGACCGTTACCCCTACAACCGTAGATTTCGGTGAGACAAGTCAGGAGAAGACTATTACCATTAAAAACACAGGCAATGCCGCTTTAAACTGGCATATTTCAGGTATTACCGAAGAATGTATTACTGCCTCCGAAATGGAAGGAACTATTGAATCGGAAGGCTCGAAAGTTGTCAAAATATTGCTCGACCGCTCCAAACAGAGCAAAGACCTGAATACAAGTTTTATCATCTCCGATGGCATCAAAGAACAGACCATCACCGTAAAGGCCGTGAAGGTGGAAGACAAGGCCGAAATGGAAGTAGAACCGACACTGCTGGATTTCGGGTATGAATCATCCGAACTTCCACTGACCATCAGCAATACAGGTAATGCTGAACTGAAATATACCGTGTCAGGACTTTCGGTCAGCTACATCACAGTATCTTCAACCGAAGGAACCGTAACCGCCGGAGGTAATCAGGTGCTGCAAGTCAAACTGAACCGTGAGTCCATGCCCGAGACAGTAAACACCACATTTATCATTTCCGATGGTACTAAACAGGAAAGCGTTACCGTGAAAGCAACTAAGGCCGTTGCCAAGATGTCAGTATCACCACTTTCATTAGACTTCGGCAAAGAAGCTACCGAGCAAACTTTCACCATCAGCAACGTGGGAACAGCCGAACTTGCCTGGAACATCACCGTGCCCGAAGAAATGGGACTGAAAGTTTCCAATGTTAGTGGTGTAACAGCTCCCTCAGGTAGTAAGCAGATTACCGTGACGTTGGATCGTTCCGTAATGCCCGAAACCATAAATACTACCATCGAAGTATCCGACGGTACCCGCAAGGAATCTGTTGCCGTGAAAGCCGTTAAAGGCAGTGACATTGCCGGTACGGTTGTCACACAAGGCCTCTACGTCTATTACAAGTTTGATGATAACTTTGAAGATGCTACTGAAAATGAAATTCACGGATTTGGTACAGCTTCTCCTTCCTTTGTCGAAGGTATTACTCCCGAAAGTAAGGCTGTAAAATTTAGCAAAACGGACAATAGTACGTTTGTTGTGGCTAATCCAATTATTGATTCAAAGGAGATGACGATTAGCTTTTGGGGTAAGGATTTCAGTGACGGACATATTTTCCATATGACTTCTTCTTACGAAAACGACCCCATGTGTACTTTGACTATGATTGACGGCCAACTGAAATTTGTAGTAACCCGCCAAAATAATGGGAACTATAATTATAATGCTCAAGCATTTGTACATCCAACCCTGACAGATGGGAAATGGCATCATATCGTAATACTTTCTGATTTTTGCATATCACAAAGTTCTGTCATTACCAATACACTCTATGTAGACGGTCAAAAAGTTAACTCTGTAACAGAAAGTACTTTTGCTTGGGCTAGTTCATACGGAAGTGGAACCAATTTCACTATGGGAGGGAAATATGAGTTTGGCCACAACCACTCGTTTACTGCCACCAATATGAGTGTAGACAACTTCCGCGTATATGACACTCGCCGACTTTCAGCCAGTGAGATCAAAGAAATCTACAACGCAAAACAATAAGAACAATGAAACAATCATCTCTTCTTTTCACATTACTTCTGCTCCCCAGCTTCAGCTGGGGACAGAAGAACGTGAAAGACGACTTCGAACGCTACGCCCGTGAGCAGGAAGTCGCCTTCAGTGAATACGTGAACCAAGAGGAAAAGAATTTCAAGGCTTATTATGACTCCATCAACCGTGAGTTTGCCCTATATCTGGCTGAAACATGGCCGGATTATCCGCTGAAAAAGAAAGAACCGCCTCTCAAGACACCCATTCCGCCTGCAGTCTATAAGCCGGACACGCCACGGCCCAAGCCTGCCAGGCAGCCCATCAAGGATAAAGATGTGGAGTCTCCTCTTCCGCCGCGCGTGCCACAACCGGACAAGGAGAACGGAAAAGACGGACGTCCTTTACCTAAACTACCGGTTACGCCTCCAGCTAACGGAATTGAAACAGAGTTCTACGGCACTCCTGTCACTCTTAAAAAGATTGCTTATTCATTGCCCCAACTAACAGGCACTGACGAAAAATCAGTAGCAGCCTTTTGGACCGCACTGACCCGACTTCCCTATACAGAGTGGTCGCAGTACATCCGCCAACTAAGTGCCAGCCTCCGGCTAAACGACTGGGGCATGTACCAACTCATCAATAAAACGTTCGAGGTTTATTTCCCCGGAAGAAACAAAAACGAACAGACAGTATTTGCCGTCTTTACTCTGAATCAGTTAGGATTCAAGGCAAAAATAGGACGTACACAACACAGGTTGCTTCCGCTGATTGCTTTCAACTGCAATGTGTTCAACACTTCTTTCTTCCGTTACGGGAACGAAAACGGCACAACCTATACCGTTGTCAACACCGAACACGATGACCTGACTACCGTACAAAGTTGTCGGATGGAATACGGTGGTGCCACCCGCTTGATGGACATGTCCTTGCTTTCAACTCCAGCCTTACAATCACAAGTAGTATCAAAAAAACTGAATGCTAAAGACCGACAATACAATCTACAATATGACAAAAACTACATGCAGTTCATGGCCGGTTACCCATGCGTTGACTTTCACATTTATGCAGAGTCGGAGCCCAGTGAAGCTTTCCTGCAAAGCATGGACATGGAACTCCGACCTGCCGTTCAAGGCAAATCGCAGGAAGAAGCAGTTAATATACTGTTGCATTTCGTACAATACGCTTTTGATTATCAGACCGACCAAGAGCAGTTTGGTTACGAACGCTGGTTCTTCCCCGAAGAGACCATCGCTTCACGTTATTCCGACTGTGAAGACCGCGCTATCCTGTTCAGTCAGCTGGTTCGCCGCCTGCTGAATATGGAGGTAGTACTCATTTATTACCCGGGCAAGCACTTGGCCACCGCCGTCAGGTTCGACAATCCCCATACGCAAGGAGACTACCTGAACGTTGACGGGAAGAAATTCCTGATTTGCGATCCTACTTACATCGGAGCCACATTGGGTATGGGTATGCCAAGCTTGAAACAGGTGCCAATTGAGATTATTAGATTGAAAAAGTAACTTAATCAAATGAAAAACAGCCATGTTTAAACACATCAAATATATTATCTGCCTTGTCATATCCATCCTTATGTTGGCAATTCCGGGAATCATCCATGCTGAAGAAGCAGGAAATGATTATCTGGAAGCAACAGTTACGTCCACAAACAAATTGAACATGCGTTCAGGGCCTGGTACAAGTTATGACATTGTACACCAACTCAATCCACAAGAGTCGGTCTATGTAATGAAAGCAGATAGTGCTTTTGAAGGTTGGACGGAGGTTTTAACTAAAGACAACATTAAAGGTTACGTATCATCAAAATATCTTTCAGAACATCAATCATCACAAACAATAAGTTCAACAGAGTTTGATGATAAATTCTATAAGACCTTAGCCAATGTACTTTCCCCTTTGACCTATTTGTTCACTGTGTGCTATTTATATCTTATTGAAGCCTCTACAGTAACAATAATAATTATTTTTACTTTGATAGGATTATTGGAAGCTGGACTTATCTATTTGTTGAAGAAAAAATACAGTTCCCCTTTCTATAATTCGGCAAAACCAGCAGCTTGGACGCTGGTCATAACTTTTCTGCTGACACGTCCTATCTATAATATAAGTATGACTTACACCATTAGTAAATGGGACATGTTAATATCTGTATTAATGTTACTCAGTACTTCCTGCTTGATGCTTCATGCAGCATGGAGAATACAACAATGCGGTATGATTATGGGATGGAAGATTAACCCAAAATCTAGAAAATACAATACCGGACGCTGGATTGGCAATATCCTTTGGGGGCTTTTATTAATACCCATAGGTAAAACTTGGTTTGCACTATGGGAGGATTTCTATTATCGGATACCTGACGGTTGGGGATATTGGGCACTTATGTTTCTCGGTTTCCTGGTTGTTAATCTATGTATTGCCTATATGATCTGGCCGTTTATCGTCAAATATCTGTTCCATATAGCCAACCATGGCATCGTACACATCATGTCCGTCCTTGTGATAGGAGGCATAGCCTATGCAGAATACCATATCTTGGGTTGCAGTTACGAAGGACTTAAATTTTGGATTGGTCTGTTTGTCCTATTTTTACTAACAGTCAATACGTACGGCTGGTTATGGTACTATATCCAGGAACATCGTTGCGCCAACTGTCATCGATTTGACGGGATTTGCACAGGAGTCAAGGATCTGGGCATCACACGGCAAGTAACCCAACGCACGGAATCGGAGAATCCTTTGAACATCACTCCGCACAACTCCGGTGCTTTCGTAAAAGATGCTGAAAGGACAACTGAAACAACTACGTTTACATGGCACTGGGTATCATGCCATAAATGCCTCCACTGTTGCAATGAGTGGGAAGTGCATCATTCTGTACCAATGGGCGAAACCTCACGTGTAATTGGGCAAAAATGGACAGAAATATTTTTTAGATAAGTATATTGCCATAATTGTCACCATATTAAATAGTAAAGAGTTATGAAAAAACTTTTATTCATCCTACTCTGTATGGTAATGGGCTGTACCTCCACTTCCAAGCAATCATCACCATTTAAAGGTGAATGGAAACAAGAAACAGCCGAAGAGTTCAATCTGCTGAAAGTAGATCTACAAGAGAAATCGGTAAAACTCCCTGATGGAAGCGGTTCCTGCTTCGGGTATCTGCAAACCGAAAACGAATTTGCAGCCGATTATTGGATTATCGATGAAGTAACGAACATCGAAGGAAATGCTGCTGAAGTAAAAGTATATAGCTGGCGTTACGGTACTCCTGATGACAAACAAATGCGTACGTTGGCTTACAACGCCGACCAACAAACCGTATCCTGGAAGCAAGATGGGCATGAGTTTACTCTTTCACCTTCGGACGGTAGTTCTAATGAGAAAATACAAGCAGAGAACAAACCTGTAAAAGAGAAAAAAACAATAAGTTTTTGGGATATAGTATTAGCTGTTATAGGAGTTATCTTAATGATAGCTGTAATCATAGGAATCTATTATTTATTTAAGATAGTACTCTTCTACGCTGCATTCACCATACTATTTGGTCTCATTTTGGGAATTATTTCTTTTATCATAGCGGGATTAATATCTTGGGAGCACGCCCCTAAAATTGCATTTATATGTGCATGTATAGGTGGAGTCATAGGATTAGGCTTTGCCATCTGTAGTACATTAGACATTGTAAAAACACCTTTTGCATCTGGTATAGCCAGTGATTTAGCCAAAGCAGATCTCAGTGTGAAAGACAACGAAGAAAACAAATATACGTATGAATTATGTGATGAATATGGCAACCCAAAGAAGCTCAAAAATACAGGAGCAAGCTGTATAGATGGAGAAAATTATTACGAAGACAAAGACGGAAACAGATATTCGCAAAAATGGGGTAGTAATGAAGTAAAAAAAGAGTAAACCAAACAATCTGAAATTAGCAAGTTGATTAAAAAGCTGCAGAAATGCTTCATTCTTTCTCGTCTATCGGCTTTTTATCTTCTAAGTCCGCAGGCAGGAAATAACTCCTGTCCCCCTCATTCAAATCTTACAAATCTTGTAAATACAAAACATAATTAACCTAATTAATAACAATTAAAAAAACAATGTCATGAAAAGAGTCATTAATTTAAGTTTTCTGGTAGTAGCCATTGTGAGTCTGGTAGCTTGTTCGCCAACAACTCCCGGAAAGACATTGAAATCCTATTTAACAGATCTGAAAAATGAGAACTATGAGTCTTTTATTGAAGGCGTATATCTCCCGGAAGGTATGGATGAACAACGTAAAGAGAAAGAAGAAGCACAGCTGTTAGCGATAATCAAAGAGAAAGGAGCCAAAGAATATGAAAGAAAAGGAGGTGTGAAGAGCATCGAAATTTTATCAGAAACCATTTCGGAAGATGGCGAATCTGCAATCGTAGAATATAAACAAACCTTTGGCAACGGGGAAGAAGAACAACAAAGCCAAAAAATGATCAAGAAAGATGATAAATGGTTTATCGATCTACGTTCAAAATAGTATATATACAAACTAAACGAAAGGAATGCTTGACTATGATGATCTACCGTCCACATTCATCATGACAATTGCTTATCCTGTCATAGTAATATTTTGGTCTATTGCCCGTTTCGTCAGCCGCATGAAATGAAAAGAAAAGATACAATAATAAATACTTATTTTCGCTTCGAGTCTATTATTGTGTTAGTTTTGTTATGGGGATGTTCTTCTTCCACCCCCCATAACAAAACCGGCTTTTTACCCACAATACCCAAAGAAACTTTGCGTTCGGGCGATATTGTTTTCCGACAAGGCTCAGGACTGACAAGCCGCATTGTACAAACAGCCGACAAAAACGGCATATATTCGCATGTGGGAATTGTGTTGCGTGATAAGAACGGAGATTGTATGGTCATCCACGCAGTTCCTGATGAACCTGATTACCCTGGGGATGTCGATAGGGTAAAATTGGAACATATGGATGATTTCTTCGGAAATGGGAAAGCCATATGCGGAGCTGTAATGCGAGTGAACGTAGATTCCGCCAAAGCCGCTCGGGCGGCAGCCCATGCCTTAAACATATTTCAGCGGAATACCTTGTTCGACCATCAATACGACCTATCTGACACGACTCAAATGTACTGCACAGAATTGGTTTACTTTGTTTATAAGAAAGAAGGTGTAACGTTAGCAGATACTGAGAACACTTTGGTAATACCTATAATAAACAAAAAGTGCTTATTGCCCGGTGATTTATTTGAAAGCAATCATTTGTCAATGCTGACGCAATTCCAGTGCTCGAATTAACAAGCATTCAAGTCAGAGTGGAACAACAACTTATGGGCAACACACAATATATCCGTATGCCTTTCCACTTTCCCTTTTAAGAGTATCCAATGCTTTCAAAACATCCAAATCCCTTTGTTAACATAATTCCCCAGTCAGCCCCCATTTCCCGGCCAACTGGGGAATATTTTTCCCTAACTACATTGCCTGCGACGACTACTTCTCGATACGGATGCGCGCATCCACCGCAATCACATTCTTTTCGGTGGCCAGCAAGGGGTTGATGTCCATCTCCTTGATCTCCGTGGCAAAGCGGAGGAGGGTGGAGAGGCGGACGATGATTTCGGCAAATTTGTCTTCGTTGACGCCCTTCTGGCCGCGTGTGCCTTTGATTATCTTATAGGCACGGAGGGAGTGGATCATGGAGTAGGCTTCTTCGTAGGACAGCGGGGCGAGACCCGACGACACGTCTTTCAGCACTTCGACAAAGATGCCGCCCAAACCGCACAGCACGACGTGACCGAACTTCTCCTCGTACTTGGCGCCGATGAACAGCTCCGTACCCTTCAGCATGGGTTGCACCATGACGGCAGTCACTTCGGGCAGCTGCATCATGCGGTCGAACTCCAGCGCCAGGTGCTGCTCGGTCTTGATGTTGAGCACCACGCCGCCTACGTCGGACTTGTGGACGGGGCCTACCACCTTGGCCACTACGGGAAATCCCGTACGGCGGGCAAATGCCAGCACTTCTTCCTTCTTGGGCGAGACGAACTCATCGACCAGCGGTATGCCTGCCGAATGAAGCAGCGCCTGTACCAGATTGGGGGCGATGTAGCCGTCGGTGTCGATGGAGTCGATGATGCGGCGGATGCGGGGTACATCGACGCCAAACAATTCGATTTCGTTGGCGGCGGGACGCGGAGCATTCATGATGCGGGTCAGGGCAGTGCCCAGCGTCACCTCGTCGGCAAAGTTCACGTGGCCTTTCTTCAGGAAGGCAGCCACTTCGGCTCCGGCCGTATTGATGGAGGGCAGAATGGGAAAAATCGGTTTACGGCAAGTCTGCATGGCCTCGTGCAGCACCTCGTACATCTCGAACATCGTCACCAGACCCGGCGTACCGAAGATGGCCATCACGGCATCGATGTTGTCGAACTTGTTTTCGCAATAGTCCAAACACAGCTTCAGGTGCTGGGGCGTACCGGTAGCCAGGATGTCGATGGGGTTGCCCACCGCCGCACCGGGATAGAGTTGCGCCTTCAGTTCATCGGCTAAGGGGCCTTCGAGCTTCGGCACGTTCAGCCCGCCTTTGCTCAGGGCATCGGTCAGCATCACGCCCGGCCCTCCGGCATGGGTGATGATGGCAAAGTTCTTTCCACGGAGTTCGGGCAGGGTAAAGATACAGCCTACGGTGGTCAGCTCCTCGCGCGAATAGCAGCGCACGATGCCTGCCTTGCGGAAAAGGGCTTCGACAGCCGAATCGCTGCTGGCAATGGCCCCCGTGTGCGAACTGGCCGCACGGCTTCCGCTCTCGCTGCTTCCGGCCTTGATGGCAGCTATCTTGCAACCCTTCTTGATGAGCGAAGAGGCGTGGAAAAGCAGACGGTCGGGGTCGCCGATGCTTTCGATGTAGAGCAACTTGATGTGCGAGTCACGGTCGGGGTCGAAGTGCTCGTCCATGTATTGCAACACGTCTTCCACCCCAATCTGCTTGGCATTGCCCACCGACCATACGGAGTTGAACTGCAAGCCCTTGATCACGGCGCTTTCCAGGATGAAGACAGCCGTGGCGCCCGAACTGGAGATGAGGTCCACCCCCTGCGGATGCAGCTGCGGGATGGGCTGGCTGAAGACACTGTGATGCCATGCGTTCATGTAGCCGATGCAATTGGGGCCGATGAGGGAGGCTCCGTACCGGTTCACCGTGTCAAGGATGCGGTCTTCGAGCAAGGCTCCTTCGTGCGTCTCCTCACCGAAGCCCGCCGACAGAATGATGAATGCCTTGACCTGCTTCTCGGCAGCCAGCACATCGACAGCGTCGGGACACATCGCGGCAGGAATAGCCAGTATGGCAAGGTCGGTATCGGGAATGTCCTTTACGTCGGCATAGGCCTTGACACCCTGTACTTCGGTCTCTTTCGGATTGACGGCACGCAGTTCGCCGGCGTAACCGCCGCTGATCAGGTTTCTCAGGATAGCTCCTCCCGGCTTGTGTACGTTGTTCGAAGCGCCCACCACAACGATGCTGGCGGGATGCAGTAATTGGGTTGTAATCATAGTTACTCGATTAATACGTTTATGTTGTACAAATATACTCTTTTTATGCAAAGGAACAATAGAAGCAGGGATGGAAAATCCGCAGAAAGCGCATCAAACGTATGGGAAAGGAATAACCAAGTATGGCAGAAGCATCCGCCCATGTAGCGGAAAGAATGCACCTATCCTTTAGAAAGCTTACGTCTCGCGGCGCAAGATGTACATCCCGCGTGCCGAGATGTGCATCCCACGCGCTGAGATATACATCCCGGCACGCGGGATGAAATGAAAGGTGGGAGAAAGATGATAGAAATGTGGGAAGAAGAGGGGAAGAGAGTCTATGAGGGACGCAAGGAAGCCATGACTGATGCAGCCGATGGAGCAATGGCAAAAAGCAGAGGGACACAGAAGTACGCCGGGCGTTACCCCTTCTTCGTACTCTGTGTCCCTCCGTATCTGAAAAATCCGACAAAGGAATGCAGCTGTTATTTCAGCACCGTCCCGTCTGCCTGTACCTTTACATACACATCCTGTTCGCCTTTCTCCAGTTCGATCAGGTAGTAATCGCCGGCAGGTGTCTGCACGTAGTCGGCATCGTCCATTCTGAATCCGGGATAAGCGGCCTGGGCAGCATCTTTAACGACCTGCGGAACATCGGTCATGCGAACATCCCACGAAGTGGAAATCCACTCGCCTGTAGTGGTGAAGCGTACTTCCTTCGCTGTGCGGTCGTGGATGATATCGACTTCCATCCAGTTGGGTTCGAGGTCCGTCTCTATGATGCTGGCACCGGGATAGTGCTCTTCGATAAAGGCACGCATGGCGTCAGTCAGTTCGGAAGGCAGATAGTTGCCTGCGCCTCCACCCATATCCGATACTTCTTTCACAAGGATGCCGTCAACGTTGTAGTGCAAGTCTATTTCCTGATTGCCCGATTCTACTTCGATCACGTAAACCGTCTCCATCGCTCTGCGCTCTACCATGTCCACGTCATCTACCCTCCACTGGGCGTATTGGCTGCTTTGGAAAGCATTTCTCACGGCTGCAGGCAGCGCGTTATAGGGCAGGTCGGTCTCGGTCATCTGCCAGACACCGTCGGGGGTAAACCAGGCATCGGCCTCGTACCGGTCATTATAGAATTCGGCTACGTAGTGACCACCTTCCGTCTCCCACTTCATCACACGCGTGTCAGGATACTTGTCCGAGAAGGCATTCTGCAATTCGGCCGATACGGCAATACCTTTGTCATCATCGTCATCACAACTTTGCAGGTTCAGGCTCAACAGGCCGGCCGCCAGCAACACAAAAAACATCTTCAGTTTCATAATCTTTTCCTTTCTTATTAGTTAATCATACTCATTTGTTCGCTGCAAAGATGAAGCCCAAATCTGGAAAGATTCTGGAAGAATACGCCAAATTGGTAGAAAACCGCTATCTTTGCACATAATTTATTTCCAAAAGCGTTCATAACAAAAGAGATACATACAGATATGGAAAAGAAATTCAAACGCACCACCGTGACATCGGCTCTGCCCTATGCCAACGGACCTGTTCATATCGGACACCTGGCCGGCGTCTATGTACCGGCCGACATCTACGTCCGCTACCTGAGACTGAAAAAAGAAGACGTCATCTTCATCGGCGGAAGCGACGAACACGGAGTGCCCATCACCATCCGCGCCAAGAAGGAAGGCTGCACGCCGCAGGACATCGTCGATCGCTATCACACACTGATACGCGACTCGTTCAAAGAGTTCGGCATCTCGTTCGACGTTTACGGCCGTACCACTTCCGAAATACATCACAAGACGGCTTCCGACTTCTTCCGCAAACTCTACGACAAGGGAGAATTCATCGAAAAGACCTCCATGCAATACTACGACGAAGAAGCCAAAACCTTCCTGGCCGACCGCTACATCACCGGCGAATGCCCCCGCTGCCACGCCCAGGGTGCCTATGGCGACCAGTGCGAGAAATGCGGCTCCACGCTGAGCCCCACCGAGCTCATCAACCCCAAAAGCGCCATCAGCGGCAGCCAGCCCGTCATGAAGGAGACCAAGCACTGGTACCTCCCGCTGGACAAGCACGAAGGATGGCTGCGTAAATGGATTCTGGAAGACCACAAGGAGTGGCGTCCCAACGTCTATGGCCAGTGCAAGTCGTGGCTCGACATGGGATTGCAGCCGCGTGCCGTGAGCCGCGACCTTGACTGGGGTATCCCCGTGCCCGTAGAAGGTGCCGAGGGCAAAGTGCTCTACGTATGGTTCGACGCTCCCATCGGCTACATCAGCAACACCAAGGAACTGCTGCCCGACTCGTGGGAGAAGTGGTGGAAAGACCCCGAGACACGCCTCATCCACTTCATCGGCAAGGACAACATCGTCTTCCACTGCATCGTCTTCCCCGCCATGCTGAAGGCCGAAGGCTCGTACATCCTGCCCGACAACGTGCCCTCGAACGAATTCCTCAACCTCGAAGGCGACAAGATATCCACTTCGCGCAACTGGGCCGTTTGGTTGCACGAATATCTGCAGGACTTCCCCGGCAAACAGGACGTACTGCGCTACGTGCTCACCGCCAACGCTCCCGAGACGAAAGACAACGACTTCACCTGGAAAGACTTCCAGGCACGCAACAACAACGAACTGGTAGCCGTCTATGGCAACTTCGTAAACCGTGCCCTGCAGCTTACCAAGAAATACTTCGACGGCATAGTGCCCGCCTGTGGCGAACTGACCGACTACGACCGCGAAACACTGAAGGAATTTGCCGACGTGAAGACCGAAGTAGAGAAACTGCTCGACGTATTCAAGTTCCGCGATGCACAGAAGGAAGCCATGAACCTGGCCCGCATCGGTAACAAGTACCTGGCCGACACCGAACCGTGGAAGCTGGCAAAGACCGATATGAACCGCGTACAGACCATCCTGCACATCGCTCTGCAACTGACAGCCAATCTGGCCATTGCCTTCGAACCCTTCCTGCCCTTCAGCAGCGAACGCCTGCGCCACATGCTGAACATGGAAAGCTTCGACTGGGCCAACTTAGGACGCACCGACCTGCTGCCCGCCGGACATCAGCTGGGCACACCCGAACTGCTGTTCGAGAAGATTGACGACGAAGCCATCCAGGCACAGGTAGACAAGCTGCTGGCTACGAAGAAAGCCAACGAGGCAGCCAACTACAAGGCTAACCCCGTGAAGCCCGTCATCTCGTTCGAAGAGTTCGAGAAGCTCGATATCCGTGTAGGTACCGTACTCGAATGTTCGGCCGTACCCAAGATGAAGAAGCTGCTCCAGTTCAAGATTGCCGACGGTCTGGAGAACCGCACCATCGTAAGCGGCATCGCCCAACATTACAAACCCGAAGAGTTGGTAGGCAAACAAGTATTGTTCATCGCCAACCTGGCTCCGCGCCAGTTCAAGAACGGCCTCGTCAGCGAAGGTATGATTCTCTCTGCCGAGAACTACGACGGTTCTCTGGCCGTTACTTCCGTACTGCGCGAAGTGAAGCCGGGAAGCGAAGTGAAATAAAGGAATAAGCAGACAAGTTGACAAGGACTTCATGCCTTTGTCAACTTGTTCCTTGTCAACTACAAAAGATTCTTCACCTATCATGTCCTTTACGATTGAAGACATACAACAACTGATATCAGCCGAAGAGTCCGACTCGCTGGAATTTAAAGAAACAACCGGGCAACTGAATCGGGGAATGGAAACCGGATGTGCCTTTCTAAACTCAGAGGGGGGAGGATATCTTCTGTTTGGCGTGACAGACAAGGGTATCATACGCGGACAAGAAGTGACGGACAGTACCCGACGGGATATTGCAACAGCCATCCGGAAATTTGAACCAGCCTATACTCCTCACATACAATACGTCTCGTTGCCTTCCTCTTCGCGCCAGGTCATCGTAATCCATTTTATAGACCAACTTGGCCGAAAGCCCTATTTATTCGACGGAAAACCATATCGGAGGATTGAAAGTTGCACATCCGTCATGCCCCAACCTCTGTATCATGATTTGCTCCAACGGCGAATTCCCCGCCCCGACTGGAGTGCCCAAATCGTAGATAATGCCACTATCGATGACCTCGATCCGCTGGCCATCCGGAAAGCCAGGGAACTGTATGCCTCCAAGCACAAGGAAAAGGTGCAGGAAGCAGAAAGCTGGGACGACATGACTTTCCTGAATAAAGCCAAAATAACTGTCAAGGGAAAGATTACCCACGCTGCCATTGTTCTGTTAGGCAAGGAAGAAAGTGGTGCCCTTCTTTCGCCTGCCGTCGCACAGATACGCTGGATTCTGAAAGATTCGCAGGGGAATGAACGTGATTACGAAATAAGGGGATGCCCCTTTATCCTGAATGCGGAAGCAATTTTCAAGAAAATAAGGAATCTGAAATACAGATACATCAATCCGGAGTTTCGAACGTTGTTTCCCGAGGAAGTCGATACGTACGAACCCTATGTCATACGTGAAGCGCTCAATAATGCCATTGCACATCAAGATTATACGTTGGGAGGACAAATCAATGTGGTAGAATACGAAGATAAATTAGTCTTTTCCAATAAAGGTAGCTTCATTCCGCAAAGCATCAGCAATGTGCTCGAAAATGATGCTCCCGAAGAAGTTTACCGCAATGCCTTTCTGGCAAGAGCCATGGTAGATTTGCGAATGGTCGACACAATCGGCAGTGGCATTCGGAAAATGTTCAACTTCCAGCGCCAGCGATTATTCCCTTTACCCGACTATAATCTGCAAAACAACCACGTACAGGTGACCATTATCGGAAAAATTATCAATATGGAATATGCCAACATACTGGCCAACCACAAAAAACTGACGCTGATGGAAGTGGAAGCATTAAACAGGGTTCAACTGGGGCATCCGGTAAGTGACAAAGAAATAGCCTGGCTACGCAAAAAACGGCTAATCGAAGGAAGAAAGCCGAATCTGCTCATTGCCAAACATGTGGCACAACAGTTGAACCAAAAAACCGATTATTCCAACAATAAGGGATTTGAAGACAGTTACTATTGCGACCTCATATTAAAAGCACTGGCCGAACATCATTCCTTGAGCAAACAGGAAATAACCAAACTATTGTGGAAGAAGTTGCCTGATATACTCAATGAAGATCAGAAACGCTCCAAGATTGGCAATCTGCTAACCAAGCTAAGGAAACAAGACAAGATTGTGAATCGTTCAAGAGGCATACATTCCGAATGGTACTTGAAAGAGTGAACAATTTAAGAGCAATTTAAGAGCAATTTAAGAGCAATTTAAGAGCAACGAGCCTATTAAGCTTTTGACATACAAGTAAATAAGAGAGAAATACACCTGCAGAAAACAAAATGAAAGAATCTTCATTGAAAGAGAAAACCGCCCGCGGCCTGTTCTGGGGAGGATTCAGCAACGGCATACAACAGCTGCTGAACCTTGTCTTCGGAATCTTTCTGGCACGCCTGCTCGACCGTTCCGACTACGGTATGGTAGGACTGCTTACGGTCTTTTCGGCCGTTGCCTCAGCCTTGCAGGAAGGAGGATTCATCTCGGCACTGACCAACAAGAAGCAGGCCGAACACCGCGACTATAATGCAGTCTTCTGGTTCAGTACGCTGTGCAGCATTACGTTCTACCTCATCCTGTTCTTTGCCGCGCCGCTGATTGCTGATTTCTACCGGATTCCCGAGCTTATTCCCCTGTCGCGTCTGTTATTTCTGGGGTTTGTCATTTCCAGCCTGAGCATTGCGCCACGGGCTTATCTGTTCAAGCACCTCAAGATAAAGGAAACCACCATCATCTCCATTTCCGCCCTGTGCGTGTCGGGCGTTGTGGGCATTACGCTGGCTGCCAACGGATTCGCCTACTGGGGTCTGGCTGTTCAGTCGCTGTCATTCGTCAGCGTAGTCACACTGCTCAACTTCTACTTTGCCCGCTGGCGTCCCAGCCTGCGCATCGACCTGCGCCCCATCCGCAGCATGATAGGTTTCAGCAGCAAGCTGATTGTGACCAACATCGTCAACATCGTCAACAACAACCTGTTCTCGATGATACTGGGTAAGTTCTACTCTGCCCACGAAGTCGGCGACTTTACGCAAGCCAACAAATGGAACGGCATGGGTCATACGCTCATCACCAACATGATAAACGGCATCGCCCAACCCGTCTTTACCAGCATCTCCGACGACCGCGAACGTCAACTGGCCGTGTTCCGCAAGTTGCTGCGCTTTACGGCATTCATCTCTTTCCCCGCCATGTTCGGACTCAGCCTGATAGCCCGTGAACTGGTTGTCATCACCATCACCGAGAAGTGGCTGTCCAGTGCCTACATCCTGCAACTGCTCTGCATTTGGGGAGCGTTCATACCCATCAGCAGCCTGTTCTCCAACTTAGTCATCAGCCGGGGACATTCGTCCGTATACATGTGGAACACCATCGGCATCTGCCTGCTGCAACTGGTCACCGCCTGCGCCCTGTACCCCTTTGGCATGCAATGGATGCTGCGTGCCTTCGTTGTAATCAACATCGGCTGGCTCTTCGTATGGTTCCGCTTCGTCCACCTCGAAATCGGCCTTATGCTGAAAGACATGCTGAAAGACATCGCGCCCTATCTGGGGCTATCGGCCCTGCTGACCATCGGTACGCACTACCTGACCCGCAACATCGACAACCTCTACCTGTCCATGGGGACGAAGATAGTCACCGTAGCCGCACTGTATGCCCTGATTCTGTGGCGGCTGAAGTCCGCCATCTTCAAGGAAAGCATTCAATTCCTCTTAAAGAAAAAGATCGTATGAGCCGCATAGCCTATATTCTTTCCGCCTACAAAGATGCGCCCCACCTGGCACGCTTAATAGCCGCACTGGACGACAATGCCGACTTCTACGTCCACATCGACCGCAAAGCCGACGACCGCCCCTTCCGACAACTGTTAGAAGGAAAAGTCACCTTCGTCCCCTCGCACTGGGTGAGCTGGGGTGGCTGGGAACAGGTGGAATACCAGAAGGAACTGCTGGCCGCCGTCATCCGCAGCGGGGTGGACTACGGCCGCGTGGTATGCCTGAGCGGACAGGACTATCCGCTGTGGAGCAATGCGAAGATTCACCGCTACTTCGACGAACATGCCGACACGGAATTCATCATGGGCATGAACCTGTCGCAATGCCACGTTGCCTATCAGCGGAACAAAATAGTCTGCTACCACTTCTTCCGCGACCTGAAGTGGAAGAGCCAGTGGTGGAAAAACAAGTTCATCGTAGCCTCGCGCCACCTGATGAAACTGCTCCCCGTCCGCAAACCGCCTTATACCTATATAAAAGGAAAGAAAGCGGAAGTCTATTTCGGCTCCGACTACTGGGCACTGACCCTGCCCTGCGCACGTTATGTATATGAACGACTCTGCACCGAGAAGCAATTAGTACGCTACTTCCGCACCAGCTTCGTGCCCAGCGAACTGTGCATCCAGACCCTCGTCTTCAACTCCCCGTTCGGGGCACATGCCCTGCTGCACCGGGGAGACTATCCCGGCCTGTCGGGTCTAACCCCGCTGCACTACATCGAATACGGCAAAGCCATCAAGGCACTGACCGCCGACGACCTGCCGAAGCTGACGCAATCGGGCAAAATGTTCTGCCGGAAAGTGATAAGCGGCACTTCCGACGCACTGGCGCAAGCCATCGACAACCTCCGTCTTTCACCTCAAAACCCAAGCTCATGCACATACTGATTCTTCCCATGTACTATCCCGAGCCGGGAGCTCCCGCCCATCGCGGATACATGTTCCACGAACAGGCCATGCAGATAGCCCGTGCCGGATGCCGCGTCGGGCTGGTCTATACCGAACAGCGGCTGCGCAAGGACTTCACCTGGAAGCGGTTCTGCCACGAAAGCCACTTCCAGATGACCCGTGAAGACAACGGCACGTTCGTCACCCTGCGCCTTCATGCCTGGAATCCCAAACTGACTACCCGCATCGGAGGACTGATATGGGCCAACCTGACCCTGCTGGCCGTGCGCAACTACATCCGCCACTACGGAAAGCCCGACCTGATACATGCCCACTTCGGCACCTGGGCCGGCTATGCCGCCTACTTGGCCTGCCGCCGCTACGGCATTCCCTACGTGGTCACCGAGCACGCTTCGTCCATCAACCACGGGCACGTGACGCCTACCCAGGCCGCCACGTTGCGCACTGCCTACAGCCAGGCTCGCAAGGTGATCTGTGTAGGTTCGCTGCTCCGGAAGAACCTGACGCCTTACCTGGCCCGCCCCGACCAGGCCACCGTGATTCCCAACTTTGTAGACATCTCCACCTTCCGCCCCGGCGACCGCCATACGGACAAGGAACGCAGCTTTACCTTTGTCAGCGTGGGCAACCTGAATCCGCGGAAAGGATTTGCCGAACTGATTGAAGCCTTCCACCGCAGCTTTGGCCAGATGCCGCACGTGTCGCTCGTCATTGCCGGCGACGGCGAGGAACAGCCTCATCTGCAAGCCCTGATTCAACAACTGCACTTAGAGCGGCAAGTCACTCTGACAGGACGGTTGCCCCGCGAAGAAGTGGCCCGCCTGTTGGCCCGTTGCGATGCCTTTGTACTGGCTTCGCACGCCGAGACCTTCGGCATCGTGTTCATCGAAGCCATGGCCACCGGAATGCCTGCCATCGGCACCGTCTGTGGCGGCCCGGAGGACATCATCACGCCCGAAAGCGGTTACCTGATACCGCCCGGCGACGTCGGACTGCTGGCCGAGAAGATGAAACTGCTGTACGACCGCTACGAGACCTTCGACCAGGCTGCCATCCGCCGTTCCATTGCCGAACGCTTCGACTTCGGCCTGGCTGGACAGAAGCTAAAGGCCGTCTATGAAGCAGCTCTGCAGACCGCACCGCAAGCATCTGCCCCGGACAAATCCGGACAGGCCTGACGAGGACCGCCAGCGGACAAACACCCCATCAACCCCAACACCGAAACGAACAGAAAGAAAAAATGAAGATAGTCGTCATCGATTGCTCCGTCTCCGGTCACCGCGAGACTTACTATAAAGAATTTACCCTTGCCTGGGCCAGTCTGGGACACGATGTCCTGCTGTGCGCCCCACGGGCATCGGGTACCGAACAAGCAGCCACCTTCGTACCCATTGACACCCGTCCGCTACGTCCGCTGCCCGTCGGCCAACCCATCCGCAAGAAGCTGACGGTGCTGCACAACGCCTGCATCCGTCTGCAAAACCTGTCCGCCATAAGCAGACAAATCGGCGATTTCCATCCCGACCTGATTTACTTTCCCTGCCTGGACGACCTGCTGCCTACGCTGGGTCCTCTCGCCCTGTTCGACCGCCTGATGCCCTATCCATGGAGCGGGCTGCTGGTACAGTCCATGCTGCCTGCCTACCGTCCGGGACAGCCCGATGTCCGTCCCTACCTGCGCAGCCGTCATTGCCAGGGAATAGGTGTGCTGAACGAGTTCTCCACAGACAGTTTGAAGAGATTCCAACCCCACATCGACTGCCTGCCCGACTTTGCCGACCTGTCGCAACCCGACGAGAGTTATCCCCTGCTGCACACGCTACACGAACGGGCCGCCGGACGGAAAATCGTTTCGTTGACAGGTTCCATCGGCACCCGCAAGGGCATCGACCTGCTGCTGAGCGTCATTCCCACCCTGCCCGCGGACGAATACTTCTTCCTGATGGCAGGAAAGTCGTGGCTGACCGAAGAGCAGACCCGGCGGGTCAAGGCCTTCGAAGCCGCCCACGCCAACTGCCTGTTTGCCCTGGAGCGCATTCCCGACGAAGCCTGCTTCAACGCCCTGATAGCTGCCAGCGACGTGGTCTTTGCCGCTTACCGCCACTTCAGCGGCAGCAGCAACCTGCTGACCAAGGCCGCTGCTTTCGGCCGTCCCATCGTGGTAAGCAGCGGACAGTGCATGGGGCGGCGGGTAGAGCACTACGGCACAGGCATTGCCATTGCCGAAGACGATACCCAGGCTTGCCGCGAAGCCATCGTCCGCCTCTGCCGCAACGGTGTGCCCCACCCCGAAGGACCGGCCGCCTACGCCGCACAGCACAGCCTGCAACGTCTGGTCCCCATCCTGAAAAGCTATACCTGAACCATTCACCATTAACCATTTATCATTAACCATCATGAAAGTACTATTCACCTTCGGCGGAATGCCCCACTACCTGAACGCCATGTTAGAGAAACTCCAGGCCAAAGGAGCCGACATCACCGTCGTCAGCCCCCGGAAAGGAAACGCCACCATCGGCAAAGGCGTCAAGATGGTGGAAGAGGGTGCTTACCGCCACCTCAATACACAGGAAAAGAAGATGTATTACGGCAAAAGCGGATTCCCTGCCCTGCCCGACATCATTGCCGACGAACGCCCCGACATCGTTGTGCTGGGCTGGCCCTACTTTCTGCAGGTCTTCTTCCAGCCGTCGCTGCGCCGTGCCCTGAAGCGTTGCGACGCCCGGTTGGTGATTCGCGAGATTCCCTTCCAGACACCGCCCTACGGACAGATACGCGATTACTTCCGCCAACACCCCATGTACGACGAAGGCATGCGCCTGCTCAGCACGGGCAAGGCCTTCTACCTGCGCCAGTGGCTGACGGCCCGCATCCGCAAGTACTGCTATGCCCGCGTCGCAGGTACCCTCAACTACTCCACGGCGGCCTACGACATCCTGCCTTCGTACGGCGTGAAGCGCGAACAGATTCACGTCACCTATAACTCGACAGACACCGAAGCCCTGTGGCGCGAGAAGGCTGCCGTACTGGCTGCCCCCGCCCTGTTGCCACCGTCGGAAAGGCGGCTGCTCCACATCGGGCGGTTGGTAAAATGGAAACGCGTGGACCTGCTCATCGAAGCCTTCGCCCGGACGCTGACCCAATATCCCGACGCCGAATTAGTCATTGTGGGCAACGGTCCCGAACTGGACAACCTGAAGAAGCAAGCCGCCTCCTTAGGCTTGCCCCTCCGCAGCAAGGAAGAGAACGGGGTTGACGGGCGTGGCTGCGTGCGCTTCATCGGCGCCGTTTACGACCCGAAGGAACTGGGAGCTTACATGAACGAGGCAACCGTCTATGTGCTGGCCGGCATGGGCGGACTGTCCATCAACGACGCCATGACCTACGCCCTGCCCGTGGTCTGCTCCGTGTGCGACAGTACCGAGCGCGACCTGGTGACCGACGGACGAAACGGCCTCTTCTTCCGCGACGGCGATGCCGACAGCCTGACCGAGAAAATCCTCCAACTGCTGGCCTCGCCCCAGGAGTGCCGCCGCATGGGACAGGAGTCGGAACGCATCATCCGCGAGCAAATCAACATCGACACCGTCAGCGAACGCTACCTGAAAGCCTTCGCCGATTTCCTCCGTCGCTGACGTCTGTCGGTCCGAAGGCAGGTGCCGTTCTTTCTGCACACAGGTTGCAGTCGCGCTGCAAACAAGTGTGCAGTAACTCTGCAGCGAGCGTGCACTGACAGTGCAGCGGACGTGCAGCAACCATATCACCGGGGAAATAGCATCAGAAAACAGGCTGGCGGCCACAGCCGTCCCAGCCCAAAGCCAACCGGAAGCCTCAGCGTACGGCCTCGGTCAGCGCCTTTACAATCCGTTCGCAGGCACGGCCGTCGCCGTAAGGATTGTGAGTCTCGGACATGCGGCGATACATATCCGCATCCGTCAGCAGTTCGGACACGTTGGCCACGATGGCATCGGCATCCGTACCCACCAACTTCACCGTTCCCGCCTCTACGGCTTCGGGACGCTCGGTGGTGTCGCGCATCACCAGTACCGGCTTGCCCAACGAAGGAGCCTCCTCCTGCACGCCACCGCTGTCGGTCAGCAGCAGGGTAGAATGACGCATGGCGTAAACAAAAGGCAGATAGTCCAGCGGGGCAATCAGGCGTACGTTGTCCAGACCCGACAGCAGTTCATAGACAGGCTTCTGCACGTTGGGATTCAGATGGACGGGATAGACGATGTCCATCTCCGGATGACGGCCGGCAATCTCGCGGATGGCACGGCAGATGTGCCGGAAGCCTTCGCCGAAGTTCTCGCGACGGTGTCCGGTCACAAGAATGTAGGGACGACGACCCACCTCGTAACCCTTGGACAGGAGTTCGGCATGCACCTTTTCCTTCATGCCCGGCTTGTGGTCGATGATGTCCACTGCCATCAGCAGGGCGTCAATGACTGTGTTTCCGGTAACGAATATCTTTTCGTCGGCCACGCCCTCGCGCAGCAGGTTCTGCCGCGACTGATCGGTAGGAGCAAAGTAGAGCGAAGTGATGCGGTCGGTCACCTGACGGTTCATCTCCTCGGGCCAGGGCGACAGCATGTTGTACGTGCGCAGCCCTGCTTCCACGTGTCCTACGGGTATCTGCATGTAGAAGGCAGCCAGCGAAGCGGCCATAGAAGTCGTGGTGTCGCCGTGAACCAGCACCACGTCGGGACGGAAGTCCTTCAGCACGTCGCGCAAGCCCAGCAGCACACGCGAAGTGATGTCGTACAGGTCCTGATTGGGCGCCATGATGTTCAGGTCGTACTCGGGCACGATGTCGAACACTTCGAGCACCTGATCCAGCATCTGGCGGTGCTGGGCAGTGACGCAAACACGGGTTTCAAAAGCCTCACGGTCGCCTTGCAGGGCTTTCACCAACGGTGCCATCTTGATGGCTTCGGGGCGGGTACCGAAAACAAGCAGTATCTTTTTCATGGGTCAGTCTGTTTTTATTTCATTTTCTTACCCCGCAGAAGTCCAGCTCTATCTTCGAGTTGTCCTTAGGGATGCTGAGGAAGGGCGTATGGCGCACTAACCACGCCACGATGTCGGCCCGACGGTAAGCCTCTTCATAGCCGGTCAGGTGGAAGCTGGGATGGGTTTCGATGTTGGGCTCCACAATCAGCACGTCGGCACGGCTCTCCGAAACCACACGCGAGGCAATATACTTGGCGGGCGACTCGCGCAGGTCGTCGATGTTGGGCTTGAAAGCCAGGCCCATGCAGGCTACTACCGGCTCGCGTCCCTGCTCTTCGACAAACTTACGGCAGGCTTCCAGCACCTTGTTGGCGCACCAGTCGGCCTTGTAATCGTTGGTTTCGCGGGCACGCTTGATGAACTGTGCCTGCTCGGGATAGTCCGACACGATGAACCACGGGTCAACGGCGATGCAGTGTCCGCCCACGCCACAACCGGGTTGCAGGATGTTGACACGCGGATGCTTGTTGGCCAGTTCGATGAGCTCCCACACGTTGATACCGGCATGGTCGCAGATGATGGACAGCTCGTTGGCAAAAGCTATCTGCGCGTCGCGGCTGGAGTTCTCCGTCAGCTTGCACATCTCGGCCGTGCGGGCGTTGGTACGGTGCAGCTTACCCTGCACGAAGGCGGAGTAGAACTCGATGGCCTTGTCGGTCGAAGCCTCATCGATGCCGCCTATCACACGGTCGTTGTGCACCAGTTCGTAGAGGGTATTGCCGGGCAACACACGCTCGGGACAGTAGGCGATGAAGATCTGTCCCTTCAGTTCGGGACGCTGGCTGAAGATGAGTTCGGCCATCCGCTCGGTGGTGAACACGGGCGAAGTCGATTCGATGACAAACAGGTTGCCGGGCTTCAGGCAGGGGATGACCGAACGGGTAGCCGCCTCTACGTACGTGATGTCCGCACGGTGGTTCTGCTTGAAGGGCGTCGGAACCACGATGAAAAAGGCGTCGGCCTCTTCGGGTTTGGCGACAGCACGCAGACTTCCGCTCTGCACCGCTTCGCGCACCACCCGCTCCAGGTCGGGCTCCACGATATGTACTTTTCCCTGATTGACGGTTTCCACTACCGAGGGATTGACGTCCACTCCTACCACCTGATAACCATGATGGGCTGCTACAGCCGCGGTGGGCAGGCCAATGTAACCCAATCCTACAAATACAACCTTTTTCATATAGAATATATATTTAGTTCTTTGTCATAACACGGGCAAAAGTACAAATAATATGTGTGACTTTGCACCGTTTCTCGCCGAAAACCACTACTTTTGCAGCAAATAACGGGCATTTCATTGTCTATTCTCTATTTTTCAATTGACCATTCAAAAAGATGAGAGTACTATTGATCAATACATCCGAACGTATCGGCGGCGCCGCCATA
>ULTX01089353.1_pt1 | contig 25515 bp, 21 predicted proteins | sample 1958041 | NCBI WGS metagenome assembly ULTX01 (sample SAMEA4835747, study PRJEB28245) | human gut metagenome | biome: gut microbiome; material: fecal sample | place: Denmark | collected 2008
TTCACAAAGCATACTATCCGATACCTAAAGAAGAGGATTTAAAACGTATATCAATAAAAAGAAGAATATAGTATTGTAGCATACAAAAAAAATACATTAATTTGCCACCCGAAATCTAAAAACTATATTAAAACACACCTATGAAAAAAAAAGTACACATTGAGTATCCACTCAATCCCTCTTCGAGCAATATTATCTGGGGTATTGTCAGCACAGCCGCAGGACTGCAGCGTTGGTTCGCAGACCGGGTCAATAAAGCAGGAAAGACTTATACCTTCCAATGGGGAAAAACAGAAGTCCGTAGTGCTGACGTCATCAATTCCCGCGCTGAATCGTTCATTCGGTTCCATTGGACAGACGAAGAACCAAAAACATATTTCGAATTCAAGCTACATTACGATGAACTTACCACTAACCGAGTACTGGAAATCACAGATTTCGCAGACGAAGGGGAAGAAGAAGATGTAAAGAGCCTTTGGGATTCACAGATTGATGTTCTACGCAGAACTTGCGGTTTGTAATGCTAAAAATATCAAAACAATACAGTCTGCTCCGTTTTTTTATGCTATTTTTGCATCTCAATCAAGTAAAGTAAAAATGCTACGCATAAAAAAACTCGATATATTTGTACTGAAAAGTTTCTTGTTGCTCTTTTCAGGAACATTCTTCATTTGTCTGTTCATCTTTATGATGCAGTTTTTATGGAGATACGTCGACGAACTGGTAGGAAAAGGTTTGGAAATCAGTGTTCTTGCTCAATTTTTCTTTCTATCGGCACTGACACTGATACCATTGTCCCTTCCATTGGCCATCTTATTGGCCGCATTAATGACGTTTGGAAATTTCGGTGAACGGTATGAGTTGCTTTCAATGAAAGCTGCTGGTATTCCTTTGCTACGTATTATACGACCAGTTGTCATCTTATGCGTATTTCTAGGCGCCATGTCTTTTTTCTTTCAAAACATCGTAGGTCCTAAAGCCCAAAAAAAGCTTTGGACTCTACTGGTATCCATGAAACAAAAATCACCAGAAGTAGATATTCCTGAAGGTATCTTCTACAGCGATATTGAAGGATACAACATTTATGTAAAGCATAAGGACCGTGATACAGGAATCCTGAAAGACATGCTCATATATAATTTTTCTGACGGTTTCGACAATGCACGCATTATCTGGGCATCGGAAGGAAAAATGGAACTGACTGCAGATAAGGGGCATCTATATCTCCATCTTTATAACGGAGAACAATTCGAAAACCTGAAATCACAATCAGCAATCTCAAAAAATGTTCCTTACAGAAGGGAAACCTTCCGTGAGAAGCATGTCTTGATAGAATTCGACACACAGTTCAATATGGTTGACGGCAGCTTTCTGGACCGCCGTTCCGACATCAAAAACATGAATGAAATAGCAGAAGCTGTAGATTCTATCCAATGCTATGCAGACAGTGTAGGACGTTCTATCTACAAAGATGCCATGCAAACTACCTACCAGGCTACAATTATTTTACCGAAGAAAGAATCTGATGAAGATAAAACTGTCAGCCCCAAAACGGTACCCATCAATACAGACAGTATTTTCAATGCCATGACTTCTGCTGAAAAACTGAGTACATTGACTACAACCGGAAACCGAATCAATTCACTGGCATCAGAGTGGAATATGAAAAGCTATCTGACCAAAGATGCTGACGGAAGCATCCGTAGCCACATTTCAGATTGGCATAAGAAAATCACTCTTTCATTAGCTTGCATCATCTTCTTCTTCATCGGTGCACCATTGGGAGCTATTATCCGAAAAGGAGGGTTGGGAATGCCAGTCGTCATTTCCGTATTGATTTTTGTTGTATACTACATCATTGATTCCGGTGCTACCCGCATTGGAAAAAGTGGAGAAATGAATGTAGCATTGGGAACCTGGATGAGTACATTGGTACTAGCCCCATTAGGAGCGTTTCTGACTTACAAGTCAAACAAAGATTCAGTCGTATTCAACATCGATGTCTATCTGGCATTCTTCCGGAAGATTTTCGGCATCCGGACTGAACGACACCTGTTCCGTAAGGAAGTTATCATCCAGACACCCGATTATCAGAAAGCCATTACCACATTGGATGAAATCTGTACTGCATGTGAAGGATATGCACAGGCTCACCGATTACTGGGACCACCTAATTATTTCAGAATCTTCATTAGCAATGAGCATGATGACAAAATTCAACAAATCAGTCAACAGATGGAAGATGAAATAGAAGATTTGTCCAATTCCAAAGATGGCATACTGATTAATCTGTTGAACAAATACCCGCAATTATCGGTTAAAGCTCATAAAAGCCTGTTCGACAATCGCTGGTTAAATCTACTTTGCGGATTGATTGTACCAGCAGGCCTTATTATCTGGCTGAATATCTGGCGCTACCGGGTACGTCTTGACAAAGATTTAAAAAATATCATCAAGACCAGTAGAACAATTCAAGAACGTATTAAAACTAATCTCGATAATAACCTATAGGAATTATGGAAAAAATTAAATTGAATACCATTGAAGAAGCTTTAGAGGACTTTCGTAAAGGTGAGTTTGTCATTGTAGTAGACGATGAAGACCGCGAAAACGAAGGAGACCTGATTATCGCTGCTGAAATGATAACTCCGGAAAAAGTAAACTTCATGCTGAAACATGCCAGAGGTGTACTTTGTGCTCCTATCACTATCTCTCGTTGTAAAGAACTGGATCTGCCTCATCAGGTAGACTCCAACACTTCCATATTAGGAACTCCGTTCACCGTTACCATTGATAAACTGGAAGGTTGCACAACCGGTGTATCAGCTGCCGACCGTGCTGCTACTATCCGTGCTTTGGCCGACCCGACTTCTACTCCCGAAACATTCGGCCGTCCGGGACACATCAACCCACTGTATGCCCAAGACAAGGGGGTACTCAGACGTGCCGGTCATACAGAAGCTGCTGTCGATTTAGCACGTCTTTCCGGACTGTATCCGGCTGCAGCCTTAATGGAAATCATGAATGAAGACGGAACCATGGCCCGTCTTCCGGAACTGCACAAATTTGCTCAGGAATACAACCTGAAGCTGATTTCCATAGCACAACTGATTGCTTACCGTCTGAAACAGGAATCCTTGGTAGAAAAGGGAGTAGAAGTCGATATGCCGACTGAGTACGGACATTTCCGACTGATACCATTCCGCCAGAAAAGCAACGGCCTGGAACATGTTGCCCTTATTAAAGGGAATTTTGAAGAAGATGAACCATTGCTGGTACGTGTACACTCATCGTGTGCAACAGGAGACATTTTCGGTTCCATGCGTTGCGACTGTGGAGAACAATTACACAAAGCAATGGAAATGATTGATAAAGAAGGGAAAGGAGCACTTATCTATCTGAATCAGGAAGGAAGAGGTATCGGACTGATGGAGAAAATGAGAGCTTATAAACTTCAGGAAGAAGGTATGGATACGGTAGACGCCAACCTATGCTTGGGACATCAGGCAGATGAACGTGATTATGGAGTCGGAGCACAGATTCTGCGTGAAATAGGTATCCATAAGATGCGTCTGATCACCAACAATCCGGTAAAACGTGTCGGACTGGAAGCTTACGGCCTGGAAATTGTAGAAATTGTACCTATTGAAGTTACCCCAAATCCTTACAACGAACGTTATCTGCATACCAAAAAAGAGCGTATGGGACATACGTTGCATTTCAACCGATAATATTTTACAGAACCGTCGCCTTCTATCCGAAGCCGACGGTTCATAATTCATCACCCTTTTATTAGAAATTAAATTATTATGGAAAGAAGTAACGAACTGATTAAGAATTATGCCAAATCGGCCTCTGCTACCCTGTTCCGTCGTGTGTATCTCTGGATGACACTTGCCTTGACCATCACAGGCTTCGTGGCCCTCTATGTAGCACGTTCCTATACCCTTCTGGAAATGATGTTTCAAAACCAGTTCATGTTTTGGGGCATACTGATTGCAGAACTGGCCCTCGTCGTATACATGTCTGCCCGTATACACCGTATCTCTTTTACTACGGCTACCCTACTCTTCATCGCATACGCTGTACTGAACGGAATTACGATGGCTACTTTGTTTGTCGTATATACAGCAAGTTCCATCGCCTCTACCTTTTTCATTACTGCAGGCACATTCGGTGCTATGGCGCTGATAGGTAGCTTCACCCGTAAAGACCTGACCAAACTCGGAAGTATCTGTATCATGGGAGTTATCGGACTGATTATTGCCTCTCTGGTAAATCTGTTCCTCCACAGTTCCATGATGACTCTGATCATCTCCTACATCGGCGTCCTGCTGTTTGTCGGGTTAACTGCTTATGATGCACAGAAAATCAAGAGACTGCTTTCACAAGATGGAATCGAAGTGAACGACAATACCCAGAAAATTGCTTTATTAGGAGCTTTGACCTTGTATCTGGATTTCATCAACCTATTCATCTATCTCTTGCGCATCTTTGGAGACAGAAAGTAACAGAAGCAGGTATTTCACTTGCTTAATACCTTTTTCGAAGCTAATTTCTTTTATATTTGAAAGAAATTAGCTTCTTTTGCAAAATAAAACTCAACCTAATAATTAGAAGACAATGAACCAACTCTCAGATCGTTTGAACAGCCTGTCGCCATCGGCTACACTGGCTATGTCTCAAAAAAGTAGTGAACTTAAAGCACAAGGTGTTGATGTTATTAATCTTAGCGTAGGCGAACCGGATTTCAATACGCCTGACCACATCAAGGAAGCTGCCAAGAAAGCTATCGACGAGAACTACTCTCGCTATTCTCCTGTAGCCGGATATCCGGCTCTGCGCAATGCGATCGTTGCCAAACTGAAAAACGAAAACGGTCTGGAATACACTGCTGCCCAAATCAGCTGTGCCAATGGTGCCAAACAGTCTGTCTGCAACACCATCATGGCTTTGATTAACAAAGGGGATGAAGTCATTGTTCCGGCACCTTATTGGGTAAGCTATCCGGAAATGGTCAAGCTGGCAGAAGGTACTCCAGTCATTGTACGTGCCGGTATCGACCAGGATTTCAAAATCACTCCGGCCCAACTGGAAGCAGCCATTACTCCAAACACACGTGCACTGATTCTCTGCTCTCCATCTAACCCGACAGGTTCTGTTTATACACAGGAAGAACTGGCCGGACTGGCTGCAGTATTGGCAAAACACGAACGTGTTATCGTTATCGCTGACGAAATCTACGAACACATCAACTACATCGGCAAACATCAGAGTATCGCTCAGTTTGCTGAAATCAAAGATCGTGTAGTTATCGTAAACGGAGTTTCTAAAGCATATGCCATGACCGGATGGCGTATCGGTTTTATTGCCGGTCCGGAATGGATTGTTAAAGGAGTAAACAAACTGCAAGGTCAATATACTTCAGGTCCTTGTTCCGTATCACAAAAGGCAGCCGAAGCTGCTTACACTGGAACTCAGGCTCCGGTAGAAGAAATGCGTCAGGCTTTTGAACGCCGCCGTGACCTGATTGTCAAACTGGCTAAGGAAATTCCGGGATTCGAAGTAAATTTCCCGCAAGGTGCTTTCTACCTGTTCCCGAAATGTGATTCTTTCTTCGGTAAGAAAGACGGTGACCGCATTATCAACAACGCTGACGACCTGGCCATGTACCTGCTGGAAGTAGGTCATGTAGCTTGTGTAGGCGGTACTTCATTCGGAGCTCCTGAATGCATCCGCATGAGTTATGCCACTTCCGATGAAAACATCGTAGAAGCAATGCGCCGCATCAAAGAGACATTAGCACGTCTGAGCTGATCATCTTTCAAACGATACATAAAAACAAAAGCCGTCTCAAAACTTGGATTACCAAGGATGAGACGGCTTTTGTTTTAAAGACAGTTTAAATCACATTTCAAACAGTCTGCAAACGATTTTTATAAATCCAACTTCAATTTTCCATCGGACAGAAGTACCGTATATTCTCCGCCTGCTTCAGTGTCAAATTCCAGTCTATTTCCTTTATAATACAAGACACAAGGAACTCCGGAACCCGAATGGACAACAGCTTTGGTCAGATTATTATCCTGCCAATATAAATCCACAACAAAGTTTCCACGTGCACGTATACCGGTAAGTTTCCCTTCGTGCCATACATCCGGAAGTGCCGGAAGCAGATGGATGAATCCCATGTGACTCTGAAGCAACATTTCTGTCACGCCAGCTGTACCTCCAAAGTTTCCGTCAATCTGAAAAGGCGGATGAGAGTCCCACAGATTCTCATTCGTGCCGTTCTTCAACAGATTTCCATAAAGCGTATAAGAGCGGTTACCGTCATGCAGACGTGCCCACTGGTTAAGCTTCCACCCCATGCTCCAGCCAGTAGCCCCGTCTCCCCGATGTTCCAAGACTACCCGCGAAGCTTTTGCCAGCTCAGGTGTCGTAACCGGCGATACCGTATGTCCCGGATGCAGTCCGAACAGATGGTTCACATGCCGGTGTTCATCCGAAGGGTCATCGATATCCTTCGACCACTCCATCAGCTGACCGTAACGTCCTATTTTGTACGGAGCAATACCCGCCAAAACCTTTTCCCATTCCTGCCGTTCTTCTTCATCTATCCCTAACACTTTGCTAGCCTCAATGGCATCCAACAGAATCTCCCGGATAACCGCGTGAGCAAAAGTAGTTCCTTCATCTATCGGACCATGTTCGGGCGAAGTAGAAGGAGCCGCCGTATATGTGCCGTCCGGTTTATGCCACAAATAGTCTACCGCAAATCGGGCACTTCCCTTGATAAGCTCATAACCTACCGAACGCAGAAAATCCACATCACGGGTATAATCATAGTAATTCCATACATGAGTAGAAAGCCAAGGACCAGCTACCGGCGAAAAATTCCACGACATATCCTTATCCCTTAACGGAGTAGTAAAGCCGAAAATATTGGAAGAAATAGAAGTAGTCCATCCACGTGCACCGAAATAGGATTTCGCCGTTACAGAGCCTGGCTTCAGTTGCGTCCGTATGAAATCAATCAATGGCAGTTCACATTCGGCCAGATTTGTCGGACAGGCAGGCCAATAATTCATCTGAATATTGATGTTGTTGTGATAATCTACACGCCATGGCCCATCTACATTATTATGCCAGATTCCCTGAAGATTGGCCGGCAGATTTCCCGGTCTGGAACTGGAAATCAGCAGGTAACGGCCGAACTGGTAGTACAACGTCTCCAATCCATAATCCGGAGCCCCCGTACGGTATCTTTCCAAACGCTTCGGAGTAGATAGTTTCTCTAAATCCGCAGCACTGCTATAGGAAGTATTCAGTTCAAATTCTGTACGTCCAAACAAGGAAATATAATCTTTATAATGTCTGTCCAATAATTCGTCATATCCATACAATGCGGCCTGACGAATCCATTGTTCCGTTGTCTGCAAAGGCTTTACTCCTACATAAGCCTTAGGGTCTGTAAAGTCCGGATCAAAGTTCATCCGATAGTCCGTATCTGCCGAAACAATAAACATCACCTCATCGGCATTCTCCACATGGATAGCCCCGTTCCCATCGGTCCAGGACTTACCACCCTCAGTAACCGCCTTCACACGGACAGCATATTCCATCTTGTTGTTATCCAATCTGGCCGAATAACAGAACTCACCTTTCTGTTTCCGGATATATTTACCCGTAGATACCGGATTTGGCAAATACGAAAATACCAGATTCTGCCTGCCAGCTTCCGACGCTTTAAAGCGGATAACCATCACATTATCCGGATAAGACGTAAAATACGTACGGGTATATCTTATTCCATCGGATATGAAATCTACATTAACCAACGCAGAATCGAGAGAAAGCGTCCTGCTATAACCGGTTACATCAGTATCGGCCAGTCCGGTAGTTATACGGAATTCTCCACAGGTAGTGAAACTACCGAACCTGGAAGGCTCTTCATCAGCGGAACCATAAGGAACCGTACTGTTGAAATTATTTTGAGTCAGTTCTGTAGCCTTTTGTGTATCACCGTCTTGAAATGCCTGTCGGATATCCTTCAGGACATGAGCCGATTCCTTGTTCACATTCCAATAATAAGCCGCCCCTTTCGAAGTGTTCGGTCCTCCCCGCCATAACGATTTTTCATTAAAAGTAATACGTTCAGCGCTGATAGAACCATAAATATTGGCTCCGATACTTCCATTGCCTATCGGCAAGGTGGTGTGTTCCCAGTGTTTGTCTAAATTTTCCCCCGTATCTCCTGCCGATACCGATGCATTTTCCCCACCCCATGCAGGAGTTTCGGCCAATGGATTAGGTACATCAAATTTAATCTGGTGCTGTGCATACAAATCCGGAAATAACAGACAAGCCATCATTCCAAGTAAATTCATCTTTTTCATTGTATATATCTGTTGTTTTTCATGTGTACTGAAGGATTCAGATTCTCAGTATTTTTGTAACTTAGCAAAGAAAAAACATTCAACTCCGTAAAGATACAAATGAAAAACGAATTATTGCAATCACTCCCCAAGGAAAAACTGATACAGCTGATTGAAGATTATTCAAAGAACTGGCTGGCTATGGACGGCGTGTGGTTCCAGTCGGTAGAACAGAAACTAGGAATGGATGAAGCCATGTATCACGACGCGGAAGCCTGGCGACGATTCACTATCATTGAAGCCAAACGCATCAGACAGTTTTTGGAACTTCCCGAGCATCCCGGTCTGGAAGGACTTGCCCGTGCCCTGCAATTACGTTTCTATGCCAACCTGAATGAAGCGGATCTCCTTTGGGAAGATGATGGGAAGACACTGGTTTACAGGACACGGGAGTGCCGGGTACAACGGGCACGCGAACGCAAAGGTATGCCGTTCCACCCCTGCAAACCTGTAGGCGAAATAGAATATGCCGGTTTCGCCCGCACCATTGACGAGCGTATCACTTGTGAATGCATCAGCTGTTTTCCGGAAGTAACCGATGCGACGTGTTGTTGCAGCTGGCGGTTCAGGGTAGAGGAATAAATGTTTTTACCAACTCGTCAAGGCAAATCCATACATAAATACCCGCCATTGAATTTGATTTTCAATGCCGGGTATTGTTAATCTATATAATAGAATTACATTATTCTATCAAACCACTGTTTAAAACCATTTATTGAGATCAAAGCGGTATCCTGCCGACAAGGTTAGTGTATGATAGTTTGGAGCAATCTTATCGATAGCACTTTCCTTTGATAAGGACAAATCATATCCCAACTTTACCAACAGACGATTCTTCTCCACACCTATATTTCCTACGACTCCCCAGTCAAAACCCTTGTCATACGAATAACGTTCCTTAAAGATTTCATCATTTGAGCGTCCATGGCCGCCATCATACCCCACTCCCACATATGCCTCATATATATCAGCGTTTTCACTGTCCATCCAAAGGATATTTCTTTCACGTGAAATATTATTGCTGACATATCCACCTATATACATACCTGCTCCACAAAAGAAGGTCAATCCACTATCATTCAAATTCCAGAAAAATTTGCCCATGACAGGGACCTGTAGATGATGGCGTTTTACGGTTACATCTTCACTCCACATGGCACTTTTATTCGAGAATGTACCTGAAATTTCAGAAAATGTTCTCAAGTTGTAAAACAGGCCACTTTCAATAGCAAAATGTCTGGAAAGTGTGAAATCAACAGAAGCACCTACCTTAAGACTCGGATTCCATTTATGAATGGAATTACTTCTGGCATTTGCCCCCAAACCCACTTCTGGAATAATTGAAATTTGTGCATAAGCCGTATAAAACATGCTCATCAACACCAATAATGACATTACTTTTTTCTTCATTGCTTCAGTTTTTAAACTAGATTTGATACAAAAGTATATACCTGATAGAAAACAAAAACCACAATGTCTATTTTTTTTACCACATTAACAGTTCCTCACCAACTGTTAATGTAATGTCTTGATATTTTTATCCTAGATAAAAAAAATAAATACTTACAATGCCAGATCAGTTATGTACAACATTTCTACGCACTTCGAACATTCAATATGATACTAAATCCATTTAATTAGTTTTCTTTTCACTCCATTATAATAAAAAACACTAACTCATACCTATTAAGTTCTACCTTATCCAACATATCAAAATGCATAAAATCTACATAAATACACCAAAAAACACGTATTTATACAAAATAAATGCATTTTTCATCAGCAAAAACGCTAAAAAACATGAGAAAGAAAATAATTTCTGTCTAGAAAAATCGATAAATACTCCTAGGAAAGTGAGATGAGATGACTAGTCATCTTGAAAAGCATGCCTACAAGGTACAATTTTAACCTCTCAGTATGCCAGATGGAAGGAATTCTACAACAATTCAGAGAGAACAATAATTCATAAAATAGAATCATTACCCATCATAGAGAAAAACGACTTCTTATTTACCACAAACAAAAGACAGGAAAAACAAGACTAACAGAACAAAAAAGAACAAGAGCAAGCCTCCAAAAATCCCATTTTTCCAACCAACCTCACCATATACTCGAACCGGACGATTCTCAAGCCTCGAAATTATCATTTTGACATTTTGCCATGCTATTACCGAGCATCGGATTCCTGAAAAACAAACAGACATTACTCCAATAAAAAAGGCCACCCTTTTACGGGCAGCCTTGTTAGTTTGTCATACAGACGATTGTAAGATTATCCCAAGTGAATAGCTTCAGAAGGACAAACGTCAGCGCAAGTACCACATTCTGTGCAAGCGTCTGGGTTGATAGAATATTTGTCACCTTCTGAGATTGCTCCTACCGGACATTCATCGATACAAGTACCGCAAGCGATACAATCGTCACTAATTACGTAAGCCATTGTAGTAAAAAAGTTAAGTTATTATTAGTACTAATTGTTGGTACAAAGGTAGCATTTTTAGCATAGATTGTAACATCTACATTACACTTTCTACCTAATTTGTATTTCGTCTAAATAGTCACTCATTTCATGAGCGAATGATACATCACCTGCTGGATACGAGGACGGATATTCAGACGCATCAATGCTTTTCTATCAAACGGACGTGGATAAATACGGTTACTCAAAAAGACAAAAATCAGATCATTGTCCGGATCTACCCAGGCACAAGTACCGGTAAACCCTGTATGACCGATGACAGAAGCTGGCGCTTCTTCGGCACAAGGACTGTTTTCCGTATGTTCCACATCCGGCTTGTCAAACCCCAATCCCCGCCGACTGTTCTTCGATTTCAGGGTCAGAAACAATTCACAGGTTGCACGGGTAAGGTAACGACGGTCACCCAACACTCCTTTATCCAGCAGCATCTGATAGACTTGGGCAACATCTCGCGCCGTAGCAAAAAGACCGGCATTTCCGGAAACACCACCTTGAAAAGCGGCAGCCTCATCGTGTACATACCCCTGCAAAGGACCTTTCCGCAAGAAATCTTCTTTCACGGTAGGTACAATCTGGGATTTTTCGAATTTACAGAGCGGATTGTAGGCGATATGTGTCAACCCCATCGGACGATAGAACACGCTATCCAGAAACACATCCATCGGAACTCCGGAAATCGCTTCTACCATTTCCTTCAGAAGCATGAAGTTCAAACAACTGTAACGGTAAGAATGTCCCTTGAGTGGAGCCTTGACGATTTCATCCAATACTACTTTACGAAATTCTTTCTTCAGATAAATACCATCAGCCACTTGCAACGGATATTCTTCCGAACAGGTATCGGATACATATTCCGGCTTATAGGAAAACGAGGTGCAAGCATACAGATTGGCGTCTACCTGTACCTGATGATTGGCATCTCGTTTTTTACGGAACAGCCCTCCTTTACAGCTTTTCAGATCAATAGCTTTCATATAGAAAGGCAGATAGGCCGGCAAACCGGATTCATGGAAGAGCAAGTCCTGCACAGTCAGGCTCTCCTTATTCGTCTTACGGAGCTCAGGTATAAATTTAGAAACCTTATCCGTCAGCCCGAACTTTCCTTCATCATACAGTTTCATGACAGCCAACAGTGTACCGGTAGTCTTTGAGAGAGAAGCCAGGTCATACAAGTCGTTTTCTCTCACTGGAGTATCCTCTTCGTAAGTATGAGTACCGAAACATTTGTTGTATACCGGATATCCACCCTTCTGAATGAGAATGTGACATCCCGGATAAGCGCCGTTACGGATTCCTTCCCAAGCAATGGAATCAATCTGTGCCAATACAGCAGCATCCATCCCGAAATCTTCCGGCTGATAAGCACGTGGCGTATTCGGATCTATAGAAATACCTGCTCCGGCCAACAACGTTTTTCCCAACGGAATAGACAATCTTCCATTGACAGCTTCTTTTCCCAACAACACACGAGCTACATACCGCTGAAGCTTATCATCGGAATCATGAGCCAAAATAACGGCATCTGCCTTGGATACTGTTTGAGGAAGCTTCTCTAAAACTTTCTGAGGTTCAAAGCAAACCAACACCAGTGGCTTATCGGCAGCCAACTTTTGCAACCAGGCATCATAAGCATCTACCTTAGAAGAATGAATGGCTACAATAATACGTTGTGCCGGACGCAACCGATTCTCAACGGCCTTCAGTGAATCCCGACTGGCACGTACCCAGGCAAGTGACATTTTCTCACGCAGTTCCTTGTAGAAGGGATAGTCCTCTGCCAAAGACTCTGAAATGCTAAGCAATACATTACCCGACAACGACAAATCCAACGGCAGACATTCACTATCGTCTTTCGCAACTGTAACAGAAGCCTGTTGCAAATTCTCTATTAATCGAGTGGTTTCTGGAGTGCACAAGCGTTCCTCCAGACCCTCAGAAACTATTTCAGGAGTCCGGACCAATCCCAATGCATATTTATAGGTCAGAACTTTCCGGCAATGTTCCGTTATTTCTTCTTCCGTCAGCTTTCCTTTCTTAACAGCTTCCAATACACCGGCCATCGACTTTTTCAGATTCCGCGGTGCCAATAACAGATCATTACCGGCTATCAGCGCTTTGGCACAGACATCTTCATGTCCGGCAATACCTTTCATTTCCAAAGCATCAGTAAACACAAGTCCCTGAAATCCTAATTCACCCCTCAGAGTTTTCTTCACAATATCCGGTGAAACCGATGCAGGTTCTATTCCAAGTTCCGGAACCTCCAGATGTCCTACCATCACCCCGTTGATACCGGCAGCTACCGCTTCCCGAAAAGGATAAAGTTCGATACTATCCAGCCGTTCCCTGGAAAATCCCAATCGTGGGAGAAATTTATGCGAATCCACATCAGTGTCTCCATGGCCTGGAAAATGCTTGCAGACAGCAATGATACCACCATCCTGCAAACCACGCATATAAGCGATGACTTTCCGGGAAACATTCTCCGGATCGCTACCGAAAGAACGGACATTAATGACCGGATTATCAGGATTGTTATCCACATCAGCCACAGGAGCAAAGTTTACATGTACCCCGATTTCATGTAACTGACGGGCTACTTCTCGCCCATAAGCATACAACAAAGAATCCTGTCCGATACACCCCAACACCCGATTTTTCGGGAATGAAGGAGTCCCTTTCAAACGCATAGCCAATCCCCACTCTCCATCGAAAGTAACCATCAAAGGAATCTTCGACTGGCGTTGGGCCATGTTAGTTAGCGCTATCTGCTTCCGCACATCCCCTCCGGAAAATAACAGTCCCCCTATTCCGTACTCCTTGATAGCAGTAGCAATATTCTCTTTATTCCTCTGCGTAATGATTGGCGCTACCGTATGAATGAACAACTGACCGATTTTCTGCTTCAGTGTCATCGTCTGAAGCTGCTCATCTACCCATTTACGGCAAGCTACCGTATCGGTAATCTGATTCAGTACTCCGACAGGCTGAGCAGCCAACTGCCCCACCAGCAACAATCCTATCAATATCCAACCTACTCTTCCTTTCTTCATACATCAATCCTTTTTCAGTTTCACAACCATTTTCCCGACAAAAACGGCACTTTTCCCCATCTGCTGAACCGGAATATCTTTTCCATCCAAGTTCTGATAATATTCAGGTCCCTCGAAATAAGAATGAGAATGTCCCCCCAAGACCACATCAATGTTCCGTGTATTCTCTATCAGTTCCACATCCGAATAAGGTTCACCCTTCCATCCGAGATGAGACAAGCAGATAACCAAATCACAATTTTCCTGATTTTTCAAGATATCAGCTACACGCTGTCCTTCAGCTACCGGGTCCTTGAACTTGACATTTCCATAATTCGCTTTGGCTACCAGTCCGTCCAATTGCGCCCCTAATCCGAAAACGCCTATACGGACACCATCCCGTTCAATAACAACATACGGTTTCACCAAACCTTCCAACACAGTACCCTGCACATCATAATTGGCACAGACTATCGGATAATCAGCCATTTTGAACAGACGGGCCATATTATCCAATCCAAAATCGAATTCATGGTTTCCGATGGTTCCGGCATCATATCCCATCTGATTCATCAGACGGATTTCCACTTCTCCCTTAAACAAATTATAATAAGGTGTACCCTGCGAAAAGTCTCCGCTATCGAACAGTAACAGGTCTTCATGTTCCTCTCGCTGCTGCTTGATGAAAGCGGCCCGACGCAACATGCCTCCCTTACCGGCCAATAATGTATCGGCGTATTCCGTACTGAACGGCTCTACCCGACTATGCATATCGTTCGTATGAAATATATAAATTTCCTTATTATGCTGAGCGGAAAGGATTCCGGTTGACAAACATATCCACAATAGAAACAAACCAATCTTTTTCATCTTCTATTCTCCTTTCTTTTCATTTGACAACAATGCGGCCTTCCACCTTGGCCTGTACAAAAACTCCTTTTTGTTCGCATTCCTTGACATAATTCAGCAACGCGTCGCGTAAAAGACCGTTTGTCGGGAATGTCTTCGATTTCGCATTACGAAATGCTGTCATCTTATCATTTCCTTCAGCCAGATAATCAATAGTAGCTACCCGATAAACAGCCTGAGGATCTATCGCTTTTCCAGCAACAGTAGCATCCAGCAGTTGCCCGTCTTTCGAAATGACCAGTCGGGCTCCACTCAATCCTTCACCATGCAGAGCAGCAATCTGTTCAAACAGATTCAGCAACGTAGTCCCATCCATTGTCAGCAGACACAAAGCATTCTCAAACGGAGTAATTTCAAACACATCACCGTAAGTAATTTCCCCTTCGGAAAGAGCACTGCGGATTCCTCCCATGTTCATGACTGCCACATCCACTTGCTCGCCAGTCAACCTGGCTGCAGACTGCTTGACGACATCGGCCAACAGATTCGACAAAGGGGATTCCGGACGATAAGAAACCAGATTAGCGGCCGAATGACCGATAACGGGAGACATAATACTATCTTTCCGTAACTGATACGTTTTGAGTAAAGCTACCGCTCCTGCATCCGGATCTTTATCGTATACAGATGTCATAGCTACTCGCCCACCTTCTATTTCCGTCACTGTATAGCTGGAAGAACAAGCATACAACGAAAACATTCCGACCAACAGGCCTACTTTCACGTAATTCTTTATCATAAAAAATCTTCTTTATTTCATTTGGATGGTCAAATTTAACCAAAAAAGAAAAGTCAACCAACATTCTACAAAAAATAAACGAGCTTTATTTGGCCGTTTAAAAGAAAATAGCTTACTTTGCACCGCTTTCGCGCAATCGCTGTCAAAGAAGAGTTACTTGATATGTTGCGTTGTAACGATCAAACAATTTAATAAACTAAGAAAAATGGATTTAATTAAAATTGCAGAAGAAGCATTTGCTACTGGCAAACAGCATCCTTCATTCAAAGCTGGTGATACTATCACAGTAGCATACCGTATCGTTGAAGGTAACAAGGAACGTGTACAGATGTACCGTGGTGTTGTTATCAAAATTGCAGGTCATGGTGACAAGAAACGTTTCACCGTACGCAAAATGTCAGGAACTATCGGTGTAGAACGTATTTTCCCGCTGGAATCTCCGGCTATCGACAGCATCACTGTCAACAAAATCGGTAAAGTACGTCGCGCTAAATTGTATTACCTGCGTGCTCTTACTGGTAAGAAAGCTAGAATTCAGGAAAAACGCGCTAACAACGCATAAGCTGAAAACTATTATTCCTTACATAAAAAAACCGGTCAGAATACTGATCGGTTTTTTTATACCCTTTTCCAAAGGAATAACCTCTTTATGCCATTTTTCCATATTAAAAAAGGCTGTTTGGATTTCCCTATACAAGAAGAAATCCAAACAGCCTCAATTTTTATCAGAAATCAGGGAAACGATCAGTTTTCTTTAACCTCCCAGCCCAATGCGCTTGCGCCCAGAACAGCCGCATCAGCATCTTTCAACTGAGAAAGCAACAACTTGGTTTTACCTGCATAAATCTTCAATACATTTTCATCCAAAGCTTTCTGAATAGGTTTCATGATATAATCACCGGATTTAGCCAGACCTCCGAACAGGATGATAGCTTCCGGACTTGAGAAAGCAATGAAATCAGACAAAGCCTGTCCCAAAATAGTACCGGTAAATTCGAAGATATCCAATGCCAGCTTATCACCTTTCACAGCTGCGTCATATACATCCTTTGACTGGATTTCATCAGCCGGAATATCTCTCAGCAAACTCGGTTCTGTACGTTGAATCAGAAATTCACGAGCTGTACGTGCCATCCCTGTCGCTGAACAATAAGTTTCCAGACAACCTTTACGACCGCAACCACACTGACGACCATTCCGGTTTACAACTACATGGCCCAATTCACCGGCAAAGCCGTCATGTCCATATACCAACTGACCGTTGATAACGATACCACTACCTACTCCTGTACCCAAAGTAATCATGATAAAATCCTTCAGGCCACGAGCTGCACCATAAGTCATTTCACCGATAGCCGCAGCATTTGCATCGTTAGTCAATGCAGTAGGGATACCCAACTGTTCTTCGAACATAGAAGCCAATGGAATCACCCCTTTCCACGGAAGATTCGGAGCAAACTCTATCGTACCGTTATAATAGTTACCGTTAGGAGCACCGACACCCATGCCTTTAATCTTATCTGCACCGCCTACCTGCTGAATCAATGGAACCAGTTTTTTACAAACAGCATCCACATATTCTTCAATCTTATCATACTGCTGAGTCTTTACTGAATCAGTAGCCAATACATTACCACGTGAATCAACGACACCAAATACAGTGTTTGTGCCGCCGATATCCATACCAACCACATATGGTTTCTCCATGTTGTTCATGTTCATGACATTAATTTTATTTAGGGTTAATTTTATGCACAAATGTATAGAATACCCCAAAACAGAACAAATTTTTTTCGTATTTTATTTATAGTTTCCTATAATTTTTCCTAATTTCGCAATACATTATTGACACAAACCTTAAAAAAACATGATTCATTTAAAGGACATTCAGAAAACTTACCACGCCGGAGCCCCTCTCCATGTATTGAAAGGAATCAATCTGGATATCGAAAAAGGAGAATTCGTCTCTATCATGGGCGCTTCCGGTTCAGGGAAATCCACTCTACTCAACATTTTGGGTATTCTGGACAATTATGATTCAGGAGAATACTACCTGAACGATGTTTTAATCCGTAACCTCAGTGAAAGCCGGGCCGCCGAATACCGGAACCGGATGATCGGATTCATCTTCCAATCATTTAATCTCATTTCTTTCAAGAATGCCATGGAAAATGTAGCTCTTCCTCTATTCTATCAAGGAGTAGGCCGCAGAAAGAGAAACGAATTGGCACTGGAATATCTGGACAAACTGGGACTGAAAGAATGGGCACACCATTATCCGAATGAACTGTCCGGCGGTCAGAAGCAACGTGTAGCCATCGCACGGGCACTCATATCGAAACCGCAGATAATCCTGGCCGACGAACCTACCGGAGCATTGGACAGTAAAACCTCGATAGAAGTAATGAACATACTGAAAGAACTGCACCATAATGAAGGACTTACCATTATCGTGGTAACTCACGAAAGCGGTGTAGCCAATCAGACCGACAAGATTATCCATATCAAGGATGGTATCATCGGAGAAATAGAAGAGAATCTGAACCACGACGCCTCTCCGTTCGGCATCAACGGATACATGAAATAACACATCCTTACTATGACAGACCTGATACAAGAAATCTACGGAACCATTATGCGTAACAAATTGCGTACAGCCCTTACGGGCTTCTCCGTAGCTTGGGGAATTTTCATGCTTATAGTACTGCTAGGGGCCGGAAACGGACTTATCCACGCTTTCGAAGGACAGACTGCCGACATGAAGATGAACTCCATGAAAATTTATCCGGGATATACAAGCAAACCTTATCACGGGCTAAAAGAAGGACGAAGCATTACCCTGAATGAAGGAGACCGGAAACAGACTGCCCAAAGCTTTCCGGAACGCATCATCACCACAGGAGCAACAGTCAGCCAAAGCGGTGTATACCTGAATTACGAAAAAGAGAACGTCAGCATTACTCTGGATGGAGTATTCCCTAATTACATGGACTTGGAAGCGGCCAAACTCAAGGAAGGACGTTTCATTAATGACCGAGACATCCGCGAACGACGGAAAGTCATTGTCCTGCATGAAAAAACCGTCGAACAGCTTTTTCCAAAAACAAAGGCCATCGGTAAATATATACAGGCTCAAGGGGTAGTATATCAGGTAGTAGGTATCTATGCCGACCAGAACAGCTTCTCACCTTCTGCCCTGGTACCTTTCAGTACCGTACAACTGGTTTACGGAAAAGGTGACAGCATTGACAACATTGCTTTCACAACCCAAGGTATTACCGATGAAGCTGCCAGCCAAAAACTCACAGAAGACTATCGGGCCATGATGGGACTGAGAAAACAATTTGCTGCCGATGACGAAAGCGCTATCTGGGTATGGGACCGTTTCACACAATACCTACAGCAACAAGCAGGCAATGAAATTCTACATATAGCCATTTGGGTTATCGGTATCTTCACACTACTGAGCGGTATCGTAGGAGTAAGCAACATCATGCTTATAACTGTCCGTGAGCGTACCCACGAATTTGGAATACGCAAGGCTCTGGGGGCCAAGCCAAGCTCTATCCTATGGCTCATTATTTCCGAAAGCGTAGTCATTACTACCTTTTTCGGATACATCGGTATGGTAGCAGGAATTGCCGTAACCGAATATATGAATATCGTAGCCGGGAAACAGACCATGGACATGGGAGTCTTCTCGATGACATTCTTTGAGAACCCTACCGTCGACCTGGGAATTGCTGTACAAGCTACACTAACCTTAATCATTGCCGGAACACTGGCTGGACTCTTTCCAGCACGCAAAGCTGTACGCATCCGGCCTATCGAAGCACTTAGAGCAGACTGATTATGAAAAGATTCGATTTAGATACGTGGCAAGAAATCCTTGTCACCATCACCCGCAACAAGACACGAAGCCTGCTGACAGCTTTCGGCATTTTCTGGGGCATATTTATGCTGATAGCCCTAATGGGGGGAGCCCGAGGCATGCAGGACAAGCTATCGCAACAGTTTCAAGGATTTGCCACCAACTCAGGTTTTTTGGGAACCAATCAGACCAGCAAGGCATATAAAGGTTTTCAGCAAGGCCGCTACTGGGACCTGGAAAACAAAGATGTAGAACGAATCCGCCGTAATGTAGACGAAGTAGACATCGTAACTCCAAGTCTGGCACGATGGGGGATCAATGCTGTTTATCAGGACAAGAAGATTTCCGGTACACTGAAAGGACTGTATCCCGAATACGGACAGATAGAAGAGCCACAGATTACCATGGGACGTTACCTGAATGATATGGACATCCGTGACCAACGGAAGGTCTGCATCATCGGTAAACGTATTTACGAGACCCTCTTTCCGGGCGGAGAAAACCCATGCGGCCGCTATATCGAGGTAAACGGTATCTATTACCGGGTAATCGGTGTAAGTATGGCTAACGGGAACATTTCTATCCAAGGACGTTCTGAAACTTCCATCATCATCCCTTTCAGTACCATGCAGAACAATTATAACTTCGGCCAGAAAATCCAATTGCTATGCTATACAGCCCGCAAAGGATATTCTATCAGTGAAGTAGAAAAGAAAGTGGCTCAGGTAGTAAAGAAAGCACACCTCATCCATCCCGATGACCGACAGGCGCTTATTCAGGTAAATGCTGAAGCTATGTTTACCATGGTAGACAATCTGTTCTCGGGTATCCGTATTCTGGGATGGATGGTAGGACTGGGTACATTGCTGGCCGGTGCAATCGGAGTAAGCAATATTATGATGGTAACGGTCAAAGAACGGACCACAGAAATAGGTATCCGTCGGGCCATCGGTGCCAAACCTGACGATATCCTGCAACAGATTCTTTCAGAAAGCATCGTATTGACCCTTATCGCAGGCATGGCAGGTATTTCGCTGGCAGTCTTTCTGTTGGATATCATGGAGAGTGTCACTTCCACCCCTGCCGCTCCGGTAGGTTTTCAGATAGGTTTCTGGGAAGCGATAGGCGCTTATATCCTACTCATTGTACTCGGGCTGCTGGCAGGACTATTCCCGGCATACCGGGCCATGGCCATCCGCCCGATAGAAGCTATCCGTGACGAATAAATACACACAACCAAATAAAAAACGATTCAAAAAAATCCAAAAACAAAAACATGTAGCCTTATGAAGAAGTATGTAAAAGTAGCTGTGCTGATACTTATCGGCCTGATTTTCGTAGGAACTTTCGTGTTCCTTTATCAGAAATCGCAACCCAAAGAAACAGTCTACGAGGTATCACCTGTAGAAACAGATACCTTGGTACAAACTACCGTTGCGACAGGAAAAATAGAACCGCGTGACGAAGTACAAATCAAGCCACAGATTTCAGGTATCATCGCCGAAGTCTATAAAGAAGCCGGAGAAACAGTGAAAGCCGGTGAGGTGATAGCCAAAGTAAAGGTAATACCGGAATTGGGACAGTTAAACTCAGCTGAAAGTCGGTTACGCCTGGCCAATATCAATGGGAAACAGGCTGAAACCGATTTGGAACGAATGGAGGAGCTCTATAAACGCAAGTTGGTAAGCAGTGAAGAATATGAAAAGACCCTGCTGTCTGCCAAGCAGGCTCGTGAAGAATTACAGGCAGCCAAAGACAACCTGGAAATTGTAAAAGAAGGGATTACAAAGAACAGTGCTTCGTTCAGCAGTACACTTATCCGTTCCACCATTGATGGACTGATACTGGACGTACCTATAAAGGTGGGAAACTCAGTCATCATGAGCAACACATTCAATGACGGAACTACCATTGCTACCGTAGCCGACATGGGAGACCTGATTTTCCGTGGAAATGTGGACGAAACAGAAGTAGGACGTATCCATGAAGGCATTCCTGTAAAAATAACTTTAGGTGCTCTACAGAACATGACTTTCGATGCCGTATTGGAATATATATCACCCAAAAGCGTAGAAAACAACGGAGCCAATCAGTTTGAAATCAAGGCAGCCATCGAAGTACCGTCAGATGTAACAATCCGTTCAGGATATAGTGCGAACGCTGAAATGGAACTGCAACGGGCCGATAATGTATTATGCATACCGGAAAGTGCACTGGAATTCCAGGGTGATTCTACTTTTGTATATGTACTGACAGACAGTGTTCCAGTACAGAAATTCACCCGCCGACAGGTTACTACAGGTATCAGTGACGGCATCAGAATCGAAATAAAAAGAGGTCTGAAAGCTAATGAACAAGTCCGTGGATTAAAGAAGGAGGTATAAGCCATGAAACTGAAACAGATTTTGCTGGCAACAGCCTGGATGACTGTATTACCGGTATCATCCCAAGAAAGTTGGGACTTGGAGCGATGCATCCGCTATGCCATCGAGCATAATATATCCATCAAACAGCAGGAAGCGACAAAACAACAGAACGAAATCGAATTGAATACAGCCAAATGGAGCCGTCTGCCTAACTTGAACGGTAGCACATCGTATTCATTCAACTTCGGACGAAGCCTACAGGCCGACAACACTTACCAGAGCATCAATACACAAAATACCAGTTTCAGTCTGAGCACTTCTATACCACTGTTCACGGGCATGCAGATTCCCAATAACATAGCTTTGGCGAAACTGAATCTGAAAGCAGCTACAGAAGATCTGGAAAAAGCTAAAGACGACATCAGTGTGCAGATAGCTTCGGCTTATCTGCAGGTACTCTTCAATCAGGAACTGGCGAAGGTAGCACATGAACAGGTAAAATTAAGCGGTGAACTGCTAGCACAGAAACAGGCGTATTTCGACAACGGGAAAGCATCAGAATCGGAACTTTATGAAGCGAAATCCCGTCTGGCCCAAGACCAGCTTTCGGCTGTACAGGCTGACAACAACTGCCAACTGGCTCTGTTGGACTTAAGTCAATTACTGGAACTTCCATCACCGGAAGGCTTCCAGATTGAAATACCAAACGTAGATTTTATTACCCTATCCGACCAACTTACATCTCCATCGGAAATCTACAGCATAGCCTTACAGATAAAGCCGGTCATCCGTGCTGCGCAATATCGGTTAGAAGGAGCCGGTAAAAGTGTACGCATCGCCCAAAGTGCTTATTATCCACAACTCAGTTTCGGAGGAGGTATCGGAACCAATTATTACAAAGTGTCCGGAATGGGCAACAACAGTTTCGGATCGCAATTGAAAGACAACTTCAGCCAATACATCGGCATGACATTGAGCATTCCTATCTTCAACCGTTTCAGTACCCGCAACCGGGTACGTAGTGCGCGCGTACAGGAAACCTTGCTGAACTGGCAACTGGAAGAAAGCAAGAAAACACTGTACAAGGAAATCCAACAAGCCTACTACAATGCGGTAAATGCTTCTACCCAATACGAAAGCAGCCAGACAGCCGATGAAGCTGCACAAGCTTCATTTACCCTGTTAAAAGAGAAATATGCTTTGGGTAAGGCTAATGCCACAGAATATAACGAATCGCGCACTGCATGGATGAAAGCGGTTTCAGACCGGATTCAGGCCAAATATGACTACATATTTCGTATAAAACTTCTGGATTTCTACCAAGGTAAACCGCTTACTTTATAGCATCCTTATCAGAAGGACATAAGAACAGGCCTCAAAATGAAAAGGCCTGTTCTTCTGCTTTCTGTCAGGTTCACTATTCTTCTACCTCATTCTGCATCAGATACCTGCGTGCAGGTCCTTTTATTTCGATAACCGGAGCTACAGCTTCTGCCTGTTCAGCCGTAATTACTCCTTTCGCCAAAAGACGTTTTGCCAACAATTTGAAATAACCGGACTGATTTTCCTTCAGTGTGGCATCAGGATTGAACACCGAACGGAAATGTTTTGGCTTCGGAATGATGGAAGCCAGAAATATAGCCTCATTTACCGTCAGATCCGAAGGTTCCTTATCAAAATAGAAACGGGAAGCTTCACAAGCACCGTAAACCAACGGTCCCCATTCCACAATATTCAGATAGACTTCATACATCCGCTCTTTTGAAGTTACCCGCTGATTTTCTAAAAGCCAAACCAACAATGCCTCCTCCAGTTTTCGGGCAATATTCTTATGACGATTCAGAAAAATATTCTTTACCAACTGCATGGAAATAGTACTACCTCCACGGGCAAAACGTCCCACTTGCAGGTCATAGGCCAATGCCTCCTGAATAGCACCCGGCAAAAATCCCTGATGATAAAAGAATCCACCATCCTCCGACTGCAAAATAGCCATCTGCAGCAACGGAGAAATCCGGTCTAACGGACGAAAGTTCGGATTGGACGGTCCGATAGCAAAAGTACGCACAGGCATATCATGCTCATAGGCAGTATACTCGAATTCTTCATTCATACGGGCCAGCCCGGTATCACCGTAATCTAGGATTCTGAATCCTTGCCCAACCAAATCAGACGAAAAGTGAAGACTGTCCAGGCAATTCCAGTCAATATCCACCTGTAAATCATACTTCAGATTACCCACTGTACGCAGACCGTGGACATGATGGAACAAACCGGTTGGAAGAGAAGCAAACAGTTGTGAAGAAGGGAAAGAGTCCTTATGGACAGAGGCCGTCAGATGCCAATGTCCTTTCTTCTCCAACCTTACATACGGATGAAACTGAAGTTCATTAACCGTGACTTCAGAAAGGCTGTCCAGCACAAAAGCCTGCTTCTCTACCCGCACAGCATAATCCAACTGACCTCGATTCAATAAAATTGTATCGGGAGAAAGCGCCTGATGGAAAACTTCTAGCCCAGATACAGAAGCAGTACCTTCTACTAGCTGTTGTTCTGATATTCCAGCATGTTCCTTCAAAGAAAAAGTAATGGAATCAAAAGCTACCGTTGCCTGATAATGGGGGCCGATATAGGGCAGAACAATACGTTCTGAAGGTTGACATCCAGAAAGTTTTCCCTCCATCCGACGCTGATCGTGCTCCAGAAATCCCGAAGCATTCCAACACCCCTTCTGATTTCCTTCAGCTACTTGAATATCGGCTTCAAAATGATTCTCGATAATCCTCATCAAAGGTATATGGAAGAAAGTAACCAGCGAATCTCTTTGTCCACTAATCCGGACATTACGCATTTCTCCATTTTCAGGAAGCAAACGAAACAGGATATCGGCCAAACGTTTCACTTCCTGTGCATAATCCGACTGTTTCTTTCCTGCCTGAACATTTTCCTTTCCTTTACGGGTACGGAACAAACAGTCATAATTGGAAATTCCGTGTTTTTTTACAAACGACACATTCAAGCCATCTGTATAAACCCGACGTACAGAAACTTTCTTCTGAAACAAAGGCAGAATATCTACTTGTATACGAAGCCGGTCCAGGCGGAGCAATGTATCTCTTTGTGGAGGAATCACAGAAAGCCCTGTCAACTCAATTTCTGAAAATGAAGCAAACCGAAGTTTTTCATAGCTTATCTGCAAATCCATACGTTGCTCCAATTGTCCGATTCTTCGATCTGTCACCCGACGGAGTAGAGCCCCCCGCCCTAAAAAGAGTCCCGTTATTGCCAACAGCAACAACGAGACCAATCCGATTGTAACTCGTTTTACCCACAATTTCATTTGTCTGAACAGATTGGTAACGGTTACAAAAATACGAGTAAACTACATTTCACGCAAGAAGCGGCGGTCAGTTTGTTTCCGATTACCTTCATTATTCTTCCGCTCAACCTGTCGCACATTTCCCCTACCTTGGGAACGCCCGGTTTCTGACGGACGAGAATAAGAACCAGAACGGGAAGCATTTCTACGGTTATCCGTACTGCTCGGCCGGACTACCCGATTATTGGCCGGACGATTCTTTGTAGCCTCCGGACGAGTCACCCGATTATTTACCGGACGAGCTATTGTAGCTTCCGGACGTTTTCCATTATTCGGTTTCCGGCTACTTTCCGGTCGTTTCC
>ULTX01029464.1_pt1 | contig 25178 bp, 19 predicted proteins | sample 1958041 | NCBI WGS metagenome assembly ULTX01 (sample SAMEA4835747, study PRJEB28245) | human gut metagenome | biome: gut microbiome; material: fecal sample | place: Denmark | collected 2008
CTCAAAGACAGCGCAAAGTTACGAAAATTTTTGCTAACTTTGCATCTCAATCTCATGTAATTATCAATGGAACAAGTCAATAATGAGTTAATTTATGGAGATTGGGCGGCGCTTCGTTCTAATCCCAATATCATCATTCGGGTAGAGTTAATCAATCCGAATGGCATAGTTGATTTTCGCTCTCAACGAAATTCTGCCCCTCAGCATGCACATATTTCGGAGCTAATCAAGATTACCAATCCAAAACTAATTGCTGATTTAGAGCGTAATTATCACCAATTTGAATAACGCTCCCATTCAGACTCTTTTGTCCTTTTTATCATTGTATCGTGGCTATTCGGAATTGGCTTTATTGCATAGACGCATTCCGAAGGATTAAAATAAATCTTAGCAATCGTATTATCATATACATCCTTGCTTATACTTCTACTATTGGGATGCCGTTTTAGAAATTCATCTAATACGCGACCTTGCTTAATGTCAGTCGCTCCTGTTAAACCCATTATTTCATTGAGTTCGCTTATTACTTCATTTTCGGTCATCTCCAATCCTCCTTCCCTTTATCCTCTTTCATCAATTCCCGAAAATACATTTGAAACTCTCTCCGATTGCGGAATTTTCGTTCATCAATCTTTATGCCCGCTATTTGGGCAAACTTGCGGATTGTTATCAAATCTGTAAGTGGAAATCTTGAATTGCGTTCCTGCTCGGCTATGATATGACCACTTGTCTTATCGCTCTTTCTGATAATCTCTATTAGGCTACGAAGAAGTGATGCGGTAGCAGAATTTCCAGCACTCTCGCCACTCGTTTTCGTTTCGCTAATATCGTATAGTGTCGGTAACATATCCAACGAAAGGAATGCCTCTCGAAAATGCGTCTGCCCATCAATATCTCCGTTGACCGATATGTCGGTGCCTCCGTCTGCGTTCTTATCCCAACGGATTGTTATGCTTAACTCGTTCATTAGTTAAATCTTTGTTAAAATGCCGCTTTTAAGCAGAAAACTTCTGCTTGCCTGTTATAAGGTAGAAAAAGGTAATTGCTATGACCGAGCAGACCAAATCCAATAATGGACGAAGAAGTAAAACGGCTTATAAAAGCCAAAATGATTCAAGTTAAATTAGGGCAACTCTATCGCGCCACCGATGAACACGGAAATATCGTATGGCGCATAGAGCAAAAGCCCATTATCAAAGGATAAATCTGCTGCGGTCATAGCTGTTACTTATCCTATAAATACGATAACTTTGAAATTATTTGATATTATATATGTCAATTTGTCAGACTTTAAATAATGTTTTAGTATGTTAATGACATTAAACGTGACAACACTGACATTGGCACGGAAGTTGCTGTATATAAAAAATGGCGCATTACCGCTGAAGGTAGATACGCCATTGGGATGTGTCTTCTCTGCCTTATAGAGAAGCCTTAGCAGATAAAGGAGGTCATCTGCACAATTGTTAAATAATTTAGACCTGAAAGGGGGAATTTAGCCTATGGCAAAGAAAGTTACTTCTCCGAAAGTTGCTTCGCAAGCATCGAAAATACTTAAAGACGGAAGGTATAGCGATGCATCAAAGAGCGTAGCAGGAAGTGCGTTATCGCAGAGAGAAAAGAAAAAGTAAACTTTTCTCATTAGGATGTGCCCTGATTGAGTTGATACAACTCTTTCAGGGTTTTTCCTTTCAGTTCTACGGATTATAACTTTGTAAACTATTCCACGGTTTATACGGCTTTATTATGAGCCACTCTTTTGGGGGTAGTTTCGTATAAAGTCACCTTATATTATTGCGTTTCTGTATTTTTTTTCAAATTATAGTATCGGCGAAAGCAGGCGCACCACCGATTCGGCAACCTTGAGCGAACGACGCCGGCGCGCCCACGTGGCCTGATACAAACGCGTGCATTGGCGCATGTCTCGATGGAATATCTCGGCCATTTCCTGAGTGAAGCGCGGCGAGTACACAAAGAGGTTTGCCTCGAAATTATGCTCGAAGCTTCGAAAATCAAAATTGGTGGAGCCCACGGAGGCTATCTCGTCATCGACTATAAGCGTCTTGGCGTGCATCATCCCGGGGTTATAAAGGTATATCTTTATGCCCGCACGCAGACACTCGGCAATATAGGAGAACGATGCGTATTGCAACAGGCGCGAGTCGGTGCGCCGCGGCATCATTATACGCACATCCACACGCGCCAAAGCCGCCGTCTGCAAAGCCTTGAGCAGACCTTCGGTAGGCAGAAAGTATGGTGTCTGGATGTACACGCGATGGCGCGCATTGGCTATGGATTTATGGAACATCATTGCGATATTACTCCATTGCGCCGTAGGGCCGGAAGTGATAAGCTGGACACCCATATCTCCGGGCGCCGGGTCGTCTTGCTGCACACTGTCGTCCAGCAACGGCTGTCCCATAAAGTTCCAGTCCACGGCAAAAGAATACTGCAACGAAGCCACGGCCGGACCGACAAGCCGCAAATGCGTGTCGCGCCAACTGTCAAAATTTTTGCCTCCGGTAATATAGCGGTCGGCGATGTTCATCCCGCCTATGTACCCTACTTCACCGTCAATAACGCATATTTTGCGGTGGTTGCGCCAGTTGATGCGCGTACCGAAGGGTGGAAACGAGACCTTGAAAAACGGGTACACTTCTATCCCGGCAGCACGCATACGCTTGAAGTAGCGGCGATGAGTGTTCAGCGACCCCACATTGTCGTATATGACATGCACGGCCACACCGGCACGCGCACGCTCTATGAGGACATCCGCTACACGGGTGCCTATCTCATCATCCAATATTATATAATACTGTAGATTGATGTAACGTTTAGCCTTGCTCAGGTCGTCAATAAGCGCTTCGAACTTGGATGCCCCGTCGGTGTACACCTTGATGTCATTGCCGGGATAGTATTCGGCTGACTCCAAAGACTTGGCCAAGCGTATTTGCTGCCGGGCCTCCGGTGACAGCGTGCGCTCGTTAGCCTCGGACAAGGCCGTGCGCTCGGCTCGCCTGAGACGACGACGATTGCGCCGCGAAATCATTCGCGTATTCTTAATGCTACGCCCGAAGAACAAGTATAACACCACCCCAACGAGCGGAAGCAGGATAAGCACGGTTACCCACGCCAACGACTTGACCGGGTTGCGGTTTTCGCTGACAATCACGCACAATATAACTATCACGGTGATGGCATATATCGTCATCAACGTGTAGTATATCCAACTGTAATCAAAGCTTATATACAAAGCATCCATGGGACATGGCACTAAACGAAGGCACAAATTGCCTCTTCACCACAAATTTACGCACATTTTAACGGCATACCACCATTGTTATAAATAATTAACACTTAACGCCGTCCCGCAACCGCTCAGCTATTGCAATCCTGCCAACATTGAAGCCGTCCATGACGGAACGGCTTCAGTAGCCAACAGCCTCTCAGTACCGGCATTGCCTTGTTAATGGCGGTTCTCCCGGACATGGTCCGTTTTCTCCGCCGTTTGCATTCTAAAACTAATATTTCCTCATCAGAATATAAGACAACGATACAACACGACCAAATTTGCATCGTCATCCAAAGTCTACTGACTTGAGCAAACTCGCCTCAGACACACTCAGTGAAACACTACCTCAACGAGATAACGTGAACTAAAAGTGTGCAGAACGTCATACGATGGCACGATATAATCGTACAGAATCCCCGACTGTTTAAGCCGGCGGTAAACCTCGCGCTGACTCAATTTAAGTACCTGCGCGAGCTTGCTTATGCAGTATGTTACAAATTCAAGAGTCTTAGTATCCATCTTACATCGCTTTAATCATAGATTCGATGAACGCAATTTATTCATCGGAGAGGTGGTATTTAGACAGAAATTATATCTTTGCCAAAGAAATTTGATAGCATGGCAAGTGTAGAGATGGTAAAGTTATGTTCTCCGCTCAACCATCGTGTTACCTCATTAGGGCGTTTGCCGACAGCCTCTGCAAGTTGCTTTCGGTTCAGCCTTTTCTCTTTCATGAGAGCTTCAAGTTTGTTGGAGATTTCAAAAGAGAGCCGGGTTTCTTCTCGTTTTTCTTGTGGAATCTCGTTAAAGATTTCTTTTAAAGGAATGTTTGCAGATTTCATATATCAAATGTTTTATCTGTTATAATTTCTCTCTCCGTTATCGTTACATTGCCCAAACTCTCTTCCTGTTTCAGCAGACGTTCAAATTTCTGCAAATCCATCACGTACCCTTGGAGAGTATCGTCCTCTTGATATGTACGGCGGTTTTTTACATCGCCATTGCCGATAACAAGGATCTTATCGGTCAGCCGCAGGCAATACAGTCGCAATTTGGATTTAAGTACCGGCAGAGCAACAACAGAATCATTCATCTTGCCCTCTCTACGGAAATAGCGTTCCAATGCACCATTGTCTATAATCTGCTCAACAAAACGCATTATCGCCTGAAAGTCAGGATTCAGTTCTGCATTATTTCGGAATTTAGCTATGAATTTTTCAAATTCGTTCTGCTCGTCCGAAAGGAACTGAATGGTGTAGATTGTGCAGCGTTCGCCACTTGTCACAAAAAGAAGTTCTACTTCGCTCATACTCTATTTTTATTATTACGGCGTAAAGTTACGAAATAAATTTTACATATATGTAAATTGTGCAGACTTTTTATAGTAGAAAAGTAGATTAAGTTGAATAAAATTCCCGATGCAAAGATGAACAGAGTTTCTCGGGAGTGGATTTTTTGTGGTTTGGGGCTGTGCCGCAAAAAATTGCGGCACAGCCCCTCATCGTATTATGCGAAAGTGTTCCGCGCGATTATCCGCAATGGAAGTAGCGGCGGACGATGCGCAGCATGGCTTCCGTGTCTTCGTGGGCCAGCGCTATTTCATCGCGGTCATACGAGCGTAGGCGCTTGATGATTCCGTCGATGGTGGCGTCATCAAAGACTCCGGCGGCCGTGAAGACGTTGCGGCGGTCTTCAAGGCATTGCGCCGACCCGTAGCAGTCGACGGGAAGCGAGCTCAGGCGCGAAAGCACGGAGGCATTTTCGGAGCGATGTATGTTTACGTCCACGTATGTATCCTCGGCCACCTTCATAGCATCGGGCATCTCGAAGCCGTGACGCATGGCCACAGCCAAAGACGCTATCAGCAGATAGATATCCGCCGACCCATCGGCCGAACGGATCTCGACCGTCTGTTTTTGCGTGGTGTCCACGTCGGCCAGCCCGTGGCTGCCGGGATTGAGCTCGGCACACATATCTTTCTGCGCCGTCCAACCCAGGGGTACGCGCACCAGCACCGAGCGGTTGCGGTCGCCCCAGCACACATTGGTAGGTGCTTCCTGCTTGGGCACCAAACGGAAATAAGACGTGGGCACCGTATTGCCGAAGGCCGTGATGGCTTGTGCCAAATCCATAATTCCGGCGATACCGCGGCGAGCCTCGTTGCTGAGACGACGGTCGCTGTCAAGCATCATATTGCGCCCGTCGCGCATGATTCGCATATGTATATGCAATCCTGAGCCGGCTTTGCCCACGGTGATTTTGGGCGCAAAGGTGATGTCGTAACCCTTGATATATCCGAGATTACGTATCACCCATTTGGCAATCATAAGCTGGTCGGCAGCCCGCCGTGCGTCCACGGGCAAGAACTCGATTTCGTTCTGCTCGTAGATTTTCCCGTCCAGGGTGAAGTTGCCCACCTCGCTGTGTCCGTACTTGATGCTTCCGCCGGTACGGGCTATGTATTGCATACACAGCGTGCGAAAATCGCCGAATTTGGCAAAAGGCGCCGACTCGTGATAACCGCGCTGGTCGCCGGCCGGAAAAGTTCCGTCATCTTCCTTGACAACGTAGTACTCCAACTCGCCCATGGCTTGGAAATCCATACCGGTCACGCGGTTGAACTCGCGACAAGCCTTGTCCAAGATGTACTCCGGAGCACTCTCCAGCGGCTTGCCGTCCTTGTCAAAGAACGAGCAAAGCATCGTCACCGTCGGGATTTCGGCAAAGGGGTCGCGGAAAGCCGTGCTAAAGCGCGGCAACACATACAAGTCGCTGCTACCGGCCGAGATAAAGGGAAACAGCGATGAACCGTCGACTCTCTCGCCCAAGGTCAGAATAGTTTCGAGATAGGCCAAGTCGTTGATGACAAAATTCAGCGTCTTCAGGCGCCCGTCGGCTGCCGGGTACATGAAATTGACCATCTCTATGCCGTTGACCTTGATATAGGTAATTATGTCATCGAGTGTAAAGTCCTCTTGAGCCTTGTGCAGCGACTGCACAAGGGCGTTCTTACTCATGGCTATGTTTTTTTCCATATTCGTAGTGTTTGGTTCTTATGGGGTTGACTTAGTCTGGCGACGCGCACAGCGTCTAAATAGATAGTTTTTCGGCCTTAAAAGTACAAATACTTTCATTCACACAAGACCACAAAAGCAAGATTTAAGAAATTTTAATATAAAAATGCAGCTCGCATCAATCGCTCGTCCACATCGAACACAATCATCCCGATATCAAAAAAATCTCCCGTGCTTGTCACTTAAAAAATAATTCGCTAAATTTGCGCATAAAACGTTAGCGCCTAAGCATGTCGGCATCCGCCGCAAAACACGCCAGCGCCACAACATCCACACAAGCACAAACAACAATATCACATAGAACTACAACATGAAACGCTACATTACAATCGCCGTAAGCGTGCTGTGCGCCACCCTCGGGGCATTCGCCCAATCAAAGACAGACGCCGCCACGCAACAAATTCTTGACGCTTACCGAAACAAGCAGCTCAATCCCGCGTCCAAAGTGATTATACCGGTCAATGCTCCGTTCGACTTCGAAAGCATCTCGCGCGCCACGCCTACTACGGCAGCCATAGTGCGCCTGAGCGATGGAGCCACCTTTGACGACCTACGTGCCGCCGGTCTCGAAGTAATCAGCACTGCCGGCGACGACATGGCCGTAGTGGTAGGCGACATCGAGGACATCATCGCAATGAACGATAATGCAGATGTACAAAGCTTTTCTCTGTCAGCACCGGCCAAGCCCATGCTCAACGAAACCCGCAAGCTCAACGGCGTCACTACAATACACAATGGAGAAGACCACCTGGACCAGCCATACAAGGGCAAAGGTGTCATATGCGGCATATACGACACAGGCATCGACCCCAACCACGTCAACTTTCTCACATCCGACCTCTCGAACACACGCATCAAGACGCTGTTCCACTTCTACTCCTCCAACGGTATGTTCAACAACTACACCGACTATGACGCAATAAGCCGGTTCTCCACAGACGTCACCTCCAGCACACACGGCACGCACACGCTCGGCATCATGGCCGGCTCGTTCAACCGTAGCGGAGGACGCACAGCCATCCTGACCTCGAACGGCAGCGTGCAAGTGCGCAGCACCATCAAAAATCCATACTATGGCATGGCTCCCGAAGCCGACCTCGCGGTAGCCTGCGGCGCACTTCATGACGCCAATACCTGCTCCGCTGTCAGCAAAATCGTAGACTACGCCGTCAAAAACGGACAGCCCGCTGTCATCAACCTCAGCATCGGACGCAAAAGCGGCCCGCATGACGGAACAAGCAACTTCGGACAATATATGGAACGCCTCGGCAAAAAAGCCATCATCTGCATCTCGGCAGGCAACGACGGCGATGCTCCCATATCATTATCCAAACAGTTCAGCGCCTCGGACAAAGAGCTCAAAACCTTCTTCGTAAATGCAAACCCCGACACACGCGGAACAGCAGTCTTCAGCATCTGGGCTGACGACAACCGCGAGTTCACCGTCAAAGCCGTAGTATACAATAAAGTCACCAAAAAGATTGTCAACCAAGTTACACTCACAAGCACGCAAGGTATACTCGCCACCAGCAACTACACCGTTCCGTCATGCATCCACAGCAACGAATTCGATGAGGCTTACACTGACAGCTATATCAACTGCACATATAGCGACAACGCCTCCACCAATAAACGCTACTCGGCCAGCATCGATATGATTCTCGGATACAACGCCACAGCCAACGCCGACAAGCACCTCGTAGCCGGACTTATCATCGAAGGCAAAGACGGCGCCAAGGTACAATGCTCGCTCAATAACGTCTCCGGCGGATTTTATATGCAGTCGCTCGGCCAAAAAGGATGGTCAGACGGCAATGCCGACTTCACCATCAACGACCTTGCCTGCGGCAAAAACGTCATCGCTATAGGCGCTTACAACAACCGCAGTGGCTTCCCCACACTCAGCGGCAGCCTATACGGCTACAACGATCCGGCTCTCAACATCGCCGGCGCTATTGCACCCTACTCATCCTACGGTGTACTATACGACGGACGCAAACTTCCGCATCTCTGCGCCCCCGGCACCTGCGTAATTTCCTCCTACTCTAAATACTACACCGATGCAGGATATGTAGACACCGGCACCTTATCGGCCGAATACAACGACAGCAAACACAACCGCAAGAGCTACTGGTGCCAAAGCACCGGCACATCCATGTCCTCGCCCGCATTCGCCGGAAGTATCGCTCTTTGGCTTCAGGTCAACCCGAAGCTCACCATTGACGAAGTCATCGAAATCGCCACAATGACAGCCACCAAAGATGAGCAGACCACAACAACCGGCAACGCCGTACAATGGGGCGCAGGCAAATTCAACGCCCTGGCCGGCCTCAAGGAAGTGATGAAACGCGTTGGAGTCAATGACATTCGCATCGACGAACAAGGCATACTTGTCACTCCCGCCGGAGCCAAGGCCTACGAAATCAGCGTCCCCGGAGCCAAGAACATCAATGTCCGCCTCGTGTCCATGACCGGCGCCATCATTCGCGACATCAATGCCACCGGCGACACATACGCCCTCAATTTGACAGACACACCCGCAGGCGTATACGTCCTCAGCATCAACAACGGCGCATACGCCGAACGCATACTCGTACGCTGACATACAGACCGATACACCATTAGCACCAATCCCGCGATTGCAGAACATCTCATCTGCGGTCGCGGGATTGGCGTTTACCACAACACCGATATACCGCAACAACTATGCGCAACCACACACCACTATCAAGTAAAATCTTGACAGCCATCGCAATAGCACTGCTAAGCGCAGCATCCGAGACAACATCCTTTGCATCGGTGTTCGATGCGCGTACCACCGCCATATTGGCCGCCGACGCCGCCAAAGCCCGGCGCGCAAACGCCCGGTCGACAGCCGTCACACCCACGCTCTACTACCCGGTCATCATCGAAATAGACGACGACAGCGCACTCGACGACATTGACGCACTCGGAACCGTAATATGGCGCCGCCGCGACAACATACTGCTCGGCTGCGTCCCCAGGCAAAATATCACACAGCTGCAAGACATCGCGCACGTATCATCCGCCTCCATAGGCGCTCGCCTTTCGCTGGCCTCGGACCGCTCGCGCCAATGGTCAAACGTAGCGCCCGTATACGACGGAACAGCCTCCGACAAATGCGGCACGCTGGACGGCAGCGGCGTCACCGTAGGATTGTGCGACATCGGCATCGATCCAAACCACATTGCATTCAGACACGACGGCGATGCAGCCGCACCGTCACGCATCAGCGTCGTCACCCATTACGTAGACAGCACCGCCCGGCGACTCATCGCCGACACACCCGAGGCAGTGGCCGCATGGGCCACTGACACCCCGGACGAAACACACGGCACACACGTCTGCGCAATCATGGCCTCCGGATACAAAGGCAACCCCTACCACGGATACGCCCCCGGAGCCGATATCGTGGCCACCACCAGCCAACTATACGACGTCGCTCTACTATGCGGCATCGAAGACGTCATCGAACGCGCCCAAAGCCTCGGCCAACCCGCCGTCGTCAACCTCTCCATATCATCGCTCATAGGTCCGCGCGACGGCACCGATGCCGTATGTCGATACATCGACAAATGCGCCCAAGACGCCGTGATATGCTTCGCCGCAGGCAATTACGGACAATCCAAATTCGCCATACACCACGACTTCACCACCCAAGCACCCACCGTCGGCACCATCATAGACAACCGCGTCACCTGGAGTGGAATGGACGTCAACGGATACACCGACATCTGGGGACATGACGACACCCCGCTGCAATTGCGCGTAATCATCTACGACTTCGACACCAAAGCCATATTATACCGCTCACCATGGCACGGCGGTCCGACCACCCCCCGAGGCACCGCCACACTCTCCGCAGGCACAGCCGGAGCCTGGAACGAAGGCACATACAGCTCCGAAAGCTCCATCACAATATCCTGGGACATCGACAGGCACAACGGACGCACGCACTTTGCCGTACTCTCGGACATGCACTCCCTATCCCTACGCCAATCCGGCCCGTGGTCACGATACTACTTCGGCTACGAAATCCAAGGGACACAAGGCGCATCCGTAGACATATACGCCGACGGGACACAAACATTTCTGCGCTCCTGCGGCATCCCGGGCATGAGCGAAGGCACCGCCCGAGGAGCGTTCAACAACCTCGCCTCACCATCCGGCGTACTCGCCATCGGCGGATACGACAACCGCGCCACCGTCCCCATGCTCGACGGAAGCGAAACAACATACAGCGGCATCAACCCCGGATACCCCATGCCATACACCAGCTACGGCAACACCTTCGACGGCAGACACATCCCCGACTTCTGCGCCCCCGCCAACACCGTCATCTCGGCCATGAGCCGCTACTACCGCGAAGCCCATCCCGAAGGTTACAAAGTCCTGACCGAAACCACCGCAGCCGACGGCACCCGATACGCATGGTACGACGAAGGAGGCACATCCATGGCCTCGCCCGCCGTCGCCGGCATCGTCGCACTCTGGCTACAAGCCGACCGCACGCTCTCGGCACAAGACATACGCGACATCGTTGCCCATAGCGCACGCACCAACCTCCCCGACCCCACCAACCCCCGCTGGGGTCTCGGAGCCATCGATGCCGCCGCCGGCCTCAAGTACCACCTTGACCACCAAGGCATATCCGACATCAGCATCGACACCCCCGACATCCACCCCATCGCCACCCTCTATCACGACCTCCTCGGCCGTCCCCTCCCGGCCCCCGCATCCGCCGATATCACAAGGAAATCAGCATCCGCCAATTCCACATTCCACATTCAACATTCCACATTAATTATTCGCACCGACATCTACCCCGATGGCTCCCGCCGCACCGCCCTCCTCCGCCGATAACCCCGAACAACTAAAAATATCGCGTTTCATTTAACCATTTCCAAAAGTAAGCAAATCAGACGCCACTCTAACGCAGAAAGACATAACACCATTTATAAAAGCGCTTGTGAAAAATGCGCACTATGCACCGCAAGTTATTTGCATAACTTGCGGTGCGCAGTTCATTATCTGCATTTAGGATAAAACCGGTTATAATAAAAAAGCCCTCACCGAAGCGAGGGCATAGGAATAAATCCTTCGGCAATTACTGCCTTATTGCGATAAGATGTAGGATTTTACTTATCTTGCGACAAATTTAAGCCAATGCTTTGGGATATCCAAAAAAAGTTTGTAAATTTGGCATTATTTAACAAATCAACACTGTGGATGATTTGAGTAAGTTTAGAAATATCCCTAAAAACAATTTATATGGAAAGTAACGAGAAAAAACGTATCCTCGGATTGGATACAGGCACAAATAGTATCGGATGGGCTGTTATAGACCGTCTTGGAGACCAATGCTCGCTGGTAGACAGCGGTGTGCACATATTCACCGAGGGTGTAAAGGAGGAACAAGGCAAAGAAGTGTCCAAGGCTGCGGAGCGCACATCCTATCGGGCAATGAGACGCGGCTTTTACAGACGTAAGCTACGAAAGATACGCCTCTTACGCATTCTGAGCGAGTTAGGATGGTGTCCCGCTTTGTCTCCCGAATTACTGTCGCAATGGCGACTGAAAAAAGTCTATCCGGCTACGCCAGAGTTTATGCAGTGGTTGGGGACCGATGACGACAACGCGATTACACCTTATCGATATCGAGTTATATGCCTGCACGAAAAATTGGATTTGACGCAGGAAGCCCAACGTTATATCCTTGGACGTGCGCTCTATCATATAGCACAACGCCGAGGATTTCGCTCGAACCGCAAGGATCAATCCAATGATGACGAAAAAGGTAAAGTCAAAGAGGCTATATCGGGATTGTCGCAGAAAATTAAGGATGAAGGCTGCGAATACCTTGCCGAATACTTCGAAAAACTTTACAAAGAAGGCAAAAGGATTCGCAATCAGTACACTTCTCGCGACAACCATTATGTCGAAGAATTCTATGCGATATGTCGCCGCCAGGAATTGGACGAAGATACCGTCAACCGCCTTGAGCACGTGCTATTTGACCAGCGCCCGCTCAAATCACAAAAACACACCGTGGGGCATTGTCTCTTCGAGCCGGCAAAGTCCCGCTGTCAGGCAAGCCATCCCGATTTTGAGGAAATGCGCATGCTGCAGACCTTAAATCAAATAAGGATGAAAACGCCCGATGATGATATGCTTCGCCCGCTTTGGGATGAGGAACGAGAGGCTATAATTCCGTTGTTCCAACGAAAATCCAAATCGAACTTTGATTTCGAGGATATAGCTAAGGAACTTGTCAAACCATATATCAAAAGGTATGGCAAGAAGTGCTACGGATACTACAAGACAGATGGCGACAAGGACATTCTGTTCAACTATCCGATGGATATGGGCATCTCCGGTTCGCCGTTCACAGCCGGAATGGTAGCCGCACTTGGACCGGACTGGAAAGCCGTTATCGATGCACAGTACGCAAAAGGTGAAGGCAAAAAGCTCGACGACAAAGTGAATGACGTATGGCATGCACTATCATTTTTCGACAATGACGACAAATTGGAGGTCTGGCTCGAGACAAATCTCGGCATAGAAGCAGACACGGCAAAAAAGGTGGCCGGCATCAAGATGGTAAGTGCCTACGCATCCTTAAGCCACAAGGTGATACGCAAGATTCTGCCGTATATGCGTGGAGGCATGATATATTCGTATGCCGTAATGCTTGCCAATATAGATGCCGTACTGCCGGCATATGTTCGAGATAACGACGACATGCGCAAGGCGGCGGTAGATATGGCCGTCGAATGCCTCAACGAGTACGACAAGAAAACTTGCGAGTGTACCATGTACCAATGGCTCAAGAATTTCCTTGCCGAGAAATACCATATAGACCATAAAACGCTGAACCGCCTATACCATCCGTCAGACCTCGAGACATATCCTCATGTTCGACCTGACGAACAAGACCGTATGCGCCTGGGCTCTCCGCGTATATCTTCGATACGCAACCCGATGGCAATGCGCTCGCTGCATCGTATTCGTCACGTGGTCAACGCCTTGTTGGACAAGGGCATAATTGACCGCGGCACCGAGGTGCATATCGAGCTCGGCCGCGAACTTAACGATGCAAATATGCGAGCTGCAATAAGGCGGCAGAACAAACTCAATGAAAGTGAGCGTGCCAAAGCCAAAGCTGCGCTCAAAGAACAAGGAATCAATAACGCGTCCGAAACAGATATTGACAAATATATACTCTGGGACGAACAACACAAGAAATGTCTGTACACCGGCAAACAAATCGGATTTTGCGACATCTTCGGGCCTGATTCTAAATATGACATTGAGCATACAATTCCTCGCAGCCGTGGCGGAGACAGCACTATGGAGAACCTCACGCTCTGCGATTCGCGCTTCAATCGCGATGTGAAGAAGACAAGACTCCCGAGCGAATTGGCCAATGCAGACGAAGTGATGCAGCGAGTGGCATTTATGAAAGAAAAGGCCGACGACTTGCAGAAACAAATCCGCCGCTGCCGCACAAATGCGTCTATGGATAAGAGCCAAAAGGACCGCATAATTCAAAAGCGACATTCGTTGGAACTGCAGCAGACTTATTGGCGCAATAAATACCACCGGTTTGAAATGACCGAAGTGCCCGAAGATTTCAGCCGCCGTCAGGGCGCCACTGCTGGTATCGTGGCTCGATATGCACGATTGTTCTTAAAGTCCCTATTCGATGATGTGTCCATTGTCAAGGGCGCTGCAACGGCCGACTTCCGCAAAGCATGGAAACTGCAGAGCACAGATGAGAAAAAATCTCGCGACAACCATACGCACCATCAAGTGGATGCAGTCGTAATCGCGTGCATCGGCAGAGGTGACTACCAACGTCTTGCGGCCTCGTACCATCTGAACGGATACGCCGACAGAGAACGCCCGTCAGTGCCCGAACCGTGGGAAGGTTTCGTGGATGATATGCGGCGCATACAGGCCGAAACCTTAATATCATACGACTTCACAGACAATGCTCCGAAACAGGTGCGCCGCCGTATCAGGTTCACCGGCAGCCATCATATAAAAGGCCCTAAACCATCACACATATCCGAAAGCGATACGGCACGTTTGCGCTTACATATGGATACTAATTACGGTGCCATCGAACATGACGGCGAAGTGAAATATGTCGTGCGCAACTCGATAGGATCTCTAAAACAGAAGGATATCAAAAACATTGTCGACTCGGTTGTGCGGCAAAAGGTACAAGAAGCTTATGACGCCAAAGGCGATGTTGCTTTCTCCGAGCCTATATGGATGAACGAGGCCAAGGGCATACAGATCAAAAAGGTAAGATGCTATGCTCCGAACGTTACACGTCCGCTCAACATCCGCAAGCACCGCGACATATCGCGGCACGAGTATAAGAGAACCGGACACTTCACAAACGACGGCAATTATTGCATTGCCATATACGAGCAAGTTCTGCCGGAAGGATCTACCGCTAAAGCCAAACGATCGTTCCGTATCGTCAATAATCTGGCCGCGGCATCTCACTTCAAGTTAGGCAACCGCACCGAGCTATATCCTCCCGTAGACGAGAACGGTTATCGCCTCAAAGCTGTATTGCGCCAGGGCGATTCGGTACTGCTCTATGAAAAATCGCCGGAGGAGATATACAATGCCTCCGCCGCCGAACTATGTCGTAGGCTGTATGTGGTAACAATGATTAAGACTGATGGACGAGTCAATCTCAGGTATTCGCAGTATACAAGGGCTGGGAAAGGAGTGGCCGGAGACTATAAAACCGGAGAACTACTGCGGCCACACATAATGGTTAGCAGCAGCAAGTTTAAGGCCCTCATCCAAAATCAGGACTTCACCATCGATGTACTTGGCAAAATCAAGTTTCTGAAACATGATTAAGCAGACCATCGTAATATCGACGCCACGTCGTCTGTCTCTGCGAAACCACTTATTGGTAATCGCAGGGGCGGACGGCGAGGAGCCGATTACACGCCCGGTCGCCAATATCGGAATCTTGATATTGGAGGACATGGTGACGACCGTAACCCTACCTCTCCTGAACGCTCTTGCCGCTGCAAATGTGATGGTTGTCATTTGCGATGGGAAGCATTGCCCGGCGACAATTGTTACACCGCTCGAAGGAAACACTACTCAAAGTGAAGTACTGAGAGCGCAATGCCAAATGACCCTGCCGCAGCTCAAACAGGCGTGGAAGCAGATCATTACGGCAAAGATTGCCAATCAAAAGCGGGTTCTCGACCTCTGCGGACTTGATGGCGACATTCTGTCGCCGCACGTACGCAATGTACTCAGCGGCGATACCACCAATCGAGAAGGTGTGGCCGCCCGGCTTTATTGGACGGAAATGTTCGATGAAGCCTTTGTCCGCGACCGCGAAGGAGATGGCATTAACGCCTTACTTAATTACGGATATGCCATACTGCGAGCTGCAACCATCCGCGCTCTGATAGGTTCGGGAGTATCTCCTGCATTCGGCATCTTCCATCGCAACCGCTACAACGCCTTCCCTTTGGCGGACGACGTTATGGAGCCGTTCAGACCCTTTGTCGATATAGTTGTGTATGAACTATGGAAACAAGGCCAAGCCACCATCAATAAAAAAACAAAGTCGCGGTTGCTCAAAGTCTTGACCTGCGACGTATTGTGCGGCGATGTGATGCGACCTCTTATGCTGGCGCTCTCATCTACTACGGCATCGCTCAGCTCGTACATACTACGCAAATCTCAAGTTCTAACTCTACCACAAATTCCATGACACACAACCGAATAAATGCTTATCATATCATGTGGCTATTCTTATTTTTTGATCTTCCGGTCTGTACCAAGCAGCAGCGGAAGCAGGCGACCAAGTTCCGCAAAGACATCGAAGCTTTAGGCTTTAAGATGATGCAGTTTTCGGTATATGTGTGCCACTGTCCCTCATATCAGCACGCGGATGCCCTAATCGACAAGGTTACACACATCTTTCCCGATGAGGGGAATGTGAAAATCCTCTCGGTGACAGACAAACAATTCTCTAAGATATACAATTATTGGGGTAAGCCCGAAAGTTCTAAGACCTCACGAATTAAAGATTCAAAAATTCCCGTTCAACTTCAACTGGAGTTTTATTGATTTTCGCTGACGTCAGCGCTCTATGGTTCGCAAAAAAATGCGTACCTTTGCCACAGAACACAAGCCTACACGGCGTTTTCTATCCCGCACATGCGCTATATACTTCTTTGTATTAGTGAATTACGCTGCGATAGTTGCGGTTTGATGTAGGATTATAATGATATACAACGGCTGAAGACGTTTTCGACTGGCAACGATAGTTGCGGTTTGATGTAGGATTATAATGATATACAACTTTGTTTGCCGCGAATACGACGGTCGGCCTGTTGCGGTTTGATGTAGGATTATAATGATATACAACTACCGAGGGTATATCGCGCTCATCGTTGTAGTTGCGGTTTGATGTAGGATTATAATGATATACAACGTATGCAATATCGGGGACATACGACAACATGTTGCGGTTTGATGTAGGATTATAATGATATACAACATGTAGGGGGAACGATAGGTACTCATAGATGTTGCGGTTTGATGTAGGATTATAATGATATACAACTCCGCGCTTACGTGGGGAGAGGTTCATCGAGTTGCGGTTTGATGTAGGATTATAATGATATACAACTAGCCCCGGCGCCGGCTGTGAAGTTAGCGCGTTGCGGTTTGATGTAGGATTATAATGATATACAACATTAGGATTATAGCGATACTCAGCATAACGGTTGCGGTTTGATGTAGGATTATAATGATATACAACAAGGTAAAGTGACAGGATTAGTTCCGAACTGTTGCGGTTTGATGTAGGATTATAATGATATACAACTGTGTCACTCAGCAATAATTGTCAAGTATAGTTGCGGTTTGATGTAGGATTATAATGATATACAACGTGCTTTTTTTTTTGCCGTCTCTCTCATTTGTTGCGGTTTGATGTAGGATTATAATGATATACAACATCCGATTTTATACGAGACTTGAAAACGAGGTTGCGGTTTGATGTAGGATTATAATGATATACAACAGAGAGTCCCATTTAGCCTTATTGATTTCAGTTGCGGTTTGATGTAGGATTATAATGATATACAACGCCAGAAGCAGAAATGTACTTTACGATATAGTTGCGGTTTGATGTAGGATTATAATGATATACAACTTCCGAGGGAATGTCACGTTCATCGTTGTAGTTGCGGTTTGATGTAGGATTATAATGATATACAACTGCATGTAGACATCCACTTGCTGCATAAGGTTGCGGTTTGATGTAGGATTATAATGATATACAACTTGACCATCTGAACCAAGAACACCCTTCGGGTTGCGGTTTGATGTAGGATTATAATGATATACAACACCAGTATCAGAATCAGAAGAAGATGCGAAGTTGCGGTTTGATGTAGGATTATAATGATATACAACTTCCTTAGCATTGAAATACTCCTGCATTTTGTTGCGGTTTGATGTAGGATTATAATGATATACAACATTTTGATCACGGTAGTACTCATTATAAATGTTGCGGTTTGATGTAGGATTATAATGATATACAACAGTATTATTGCTCGAGTTACCAGCGACAGAGTTGCGGTTTGATGTAGGATTATAATGATATACAACTATTATAAACAAGCGGAAGAGTGCGCCGATGTTGCGGTTTGATGTAGGATTATAATGATATACAACTTCCGAGGGGATATCACGCTCATCGTTGTAGTTGCGGTTTGATGTAGGATTATAATGATATACAACGCCCCCGAATTTGCCGAGGCTTGGAACTTGGTTGCGGTTTGATGTAGGATTATAATGATACACAACGAAGCCGTCTGCTTAGAAGGCAGAAACCATTTGACATATACCACGGGTGGAATCCCGGACTACTGAGGACGTGGTAATATATTCAAGCAGATGTAATTGTAACGGGCTTTTGTGCATCACGGATTTATTGCTAATTTTGCAGCGCAATTGCGAAGGCATATTCATAAGATTGAATGCTTCGCGGATTTAAGGGAAAAATGCAGTGACGTACAACGGTATAGTGCGTATGCACGGCTGCGAAATGTTAGGTTTGTCTGCTATATATTAAGAGTATGAATGATATGCAACGTAAGCGCATAAGGCGCGCTATCAGTGTGTATTATCTGGCTATGGGAATGGTGTTCGCCTCGTGGGCGTCGCGCATCCCGGATGTCAAGGCGGCGCTGTCGCTGGACGATGGCAGCCTGGGGGCTCTGCTTTTTGCCATACCGGCGGGACAGATTGCGATGATGGCCATCTCGGCTATGGTGATAGCGCACTGGGGCAGCCGCATGGTGCTGCGAGTGTCTTTGGTGGCGTATGCCGCAGTGCTCTTTGCCATCAGTCAGGCGCCGACGTTCGTGTCGCTATTTGTCGTACTGTTCCTCTTCGGCATGGCGGCCAATATTCTCAACATCTCGGTGAATACTCAGTCGGTGGAATTAGAGAAACTTTACGGGCGCTCGATATTATCGACTTTTCACGGACTATGGAGCCTCGGCGGGCTATTGGGCGGCCTCGTGGGTACCGGCTTCGTTCTCACCGGGCTGCCGTTATGGGTGCATTATGCCGTGGTGTCGATACTATGCGTGGGCGTCACCCTACCCATGGGGTTACGCCTTATGGACGACTCGAAGCTGCAACATTCGGTCGAGAAGGCCGAGGATGACGGCGGCCGTCACGGATTCGGGCGTCTTGACGGCGTAATCATCATGCTGGGCTTTGTCGCCTTTGGCGGAATGTTCTGCGAGGGCACGGTTTATGATTGGTCGTCGGTGTATATGGCTACGGTGGTATGCCCTCCGGAAGCGTTGGTACGTGCCGGATACATTGCGGGAATGGCGGCGATGACTTTCGGGAGATTTGTCGCCGACCGCTTTATCACGCGGTATGATGCGGCTCATGTTTTACGCATCAGTGGCGCAAGCATCGTTGCGGGCCTGCTGATAGCCACGGCTTTCCCGTATCTTGTGACAGCCACCCTTGGCTTCCTGTTGGTTGGCTTGGGCATGTCCACAGTTGTGCCTATATGCTACAGCGCCGCCGGGCGCCATCCGCGACTGTCACCGGCAACAGCCATCACCGTGGTGTCGTCCATTTCGTTCATAGGGTTTATGGTCGGTCCTCCGCTGATAGGCCTTTTGGCACAAGCTCTGACACTGCGTGTGGCCTTGGCCGTGGCGGCATCCTTCGGTCTGCTCATCATCGTCTTTGCTCCGGCCGCGGTCCGCTACCGCCGACGGGGCTGACGTCAAATCCGGCACTGCGAAGCATAGCCAACAGCCCCTCAGGCCCGACAAGATGTCCGGCGCCTACCGCCACAAGCACACTGCGGCACCGCATTTCCGGAACAAGCACGGCAGCCCAAGCGCGATTGCGTGCATACACCATACGCTCGGCGTACGCCTCCCTCATTCCACGAGCAAGCAGGCGCCCTATGGCCTCGAGGTCTTGGCATCTGTAGGCGGCGACAAGGCTGTCCGAAGCCGCTTGTGCCGCCTCGGGAGCACGCACCGACTCCATCAGCGCCTCCAGCTGCTCGGCAACGGGCGTGCCCATAAGCATCCGCACCTGCTGCTCGGCGGTCTCGAGGGCACGCACATCCTTGCCCATGGCCGTTGCACGATGTTGCAGCGCAATATCCATCGGTACACCTGTCGAGGCACTCGAACGGCGCACTTCGAGATACGCATCAAGCATCGCAGGCTTAAACCGGCCAAGAGCCTCAAGCGTCCTTGCGCCATCCACGCCGAAGGTGGACACATATCGGCACACCGAGTCGAGCGCCGCCGGCGACAGAAGCCGCTGCAAAGTACTGTCACTCGGGGCTATTGCGCAAGCCATAGCCTCCGGCGTAAGCGCCATATCGGAAGACAACACCTCTACATATACCGCCGCTACATGCTCCAGCGCCCCGTCCAATCCGGCCAACGAATCAAGGACATCTGTCCCGGCCGTATGCATCGTTCCCAGGACATACGATGTATGCCCGGCGCCGGCAGGACCGTCCGCCGTCACGCGCCACAGCACCTGCGCCGACGCACCTAAAACGCTCATAGCCACAGCAATGACTATCGCCGCAGCGCGTGCCGTCGCCCCATGCCCCGCATTCCTTGCCTTGGTCGTATTATTCATTTGGTCGGGAAATCATTACACCTGTTTTAAGCACATCGCCGTCATATTCCGGAGAACCGTCCTTGTCCTTAGATTTTAAGTTTTTTGCGTCCCTGTGGCGACACAAGTATATACACGCCGCGAGGTAGCCGTTCGGCATTCGCTTCGGTTTCGCGCAACCCACCGGCGACACGCACGCCACGCATGTCATAGACATCATACATCACCTCGGCATCGTCCGCACCGACATCGGACACGCCGGAACAATCTGAGATAATTTGGAAGTAACTCCATACATTCGCCTTTTTATATCGTTCGATAGACTCTGCAGGCACAAATAACCGGGCTTTACTACTCTTATTGAACACACGATTGCCACACAAAGGAGGCGCTACAGCAGTACAGACCACTCTATCAAGCTCATAGGAAGATTTTGTTGAGAACGCATAATCTTCAATTTTATTTACCGAACTACCCAAAACGATTGACGTTAGAGCTGTACCATAAAATGCATTGCGGCCTATAGTTGTTACTGAATTAGGAATTGTCACTGTAGCCAGGCTGGAAGAATCTTTGAATGTTTCAGATGCTATGGTCTCTACCGAATTGGATATATATACTCTTGTAAGCCCCGAGCAGCCGCTGAAAGCATTGCCTCCTATAGAAGTCACCGAATTGGGAATATTTATATTTGTAAGCCCCGAGCAGCCGCTGAAAGCATAGTTTCCTATAGAAGTCACCGAATTGGGGATAACCGCCGAAGCAAGTTCTTTACACCCGGAAAATGCGAAATTACCTATATAAGACACATCACTCGGAATGACGGTATTTCGACATCCGGCAATCAGCACATTCTTTTGAGTATCTATTATCGCGTTGCAATTGCCGCGCGAATCATACGTTCTATTGCCCGATTCAACGTTTATACTTATCAACCCGGAACACCCGCTAAAAGGATTGCTCCCAATACTATTAACCGAACTTGGAATTGTTATCGATGTAAGCCCGGTGCAGCCGCTGAAAGCATAGTTTCCTATAGAAGTCACCGAATTGGGAATATTTATATTTGTAAGCCCCGAGCAGCCGTGAAAGGCGCATTCATGAATGGTCTCGACCAAATCGGGTATATTAATAGTCGATAGTGCTTTGCACATCGAAAAAGCTTCTTGCTCAATGTAAGTAACCCCTGGAGGTAAGGATATCGATGAAAGACTTATGCAGCCGGAAAATGAATTACTCGTAATGCCCTTAATCGCATTTGTAAGCCTTACGGTCTTCAAGTTTGTACAACCGTCAAAGGCGTAATAGCCGGTATAAGTCATTTTTTTACCATAAGTCACTGATGTAAGACCCGTACAATTTAGAAAACAGCCAAAGCCCATATATGTAAGGCTATCCGGAAGAACTATACTCTTCAAACCCGTACAACTTTCAAAGCCACTGCTTGGGATGCTCCTTACATTGTCGCCAAATTTTAATTCTGAAAATTTAGGACAGTTTTCAAAGACAGGATACATATACATACCCATTTCTTTGCAGTTTTCGGCATTAAAATACACCGTACTTAGTTTGGTGCAATTCTTGAAAGCACCCTGATCTATACGCTCTATTGATCGAGGAATAGTAACCGAAATAAGCTCGGAACAATTCGTAAATGCTGCGCATGAAATCTCTGTAACCGTGTATGTCTCATTCTCATATACCACATATTCCGGGATGACAATAGCGCCCTTATATGGATCCTTAAAGAACGAGTGACACGTCACTTTTGCAGTCTGTTTGTCCTTATTGAGATTGTAGTATATGCCATCAATATTGCAGTCGACAGCGGACATCTGCGGCGCGGCAAACGACAGCGCGATAAACATCGCCAAAAGGATTATAGCTCGTTTCATCATGATTGTATGTATTAAGAGGTTGTGTTTTGATATTTAACGGGTTACTTATATAACAAATTACGAACGAAAATTCCGGCCACTGATGTTGCCAAAATCACGCCGATACATCCTATCGCAGTCATATCCAACTTCCGTTCCTGCGTCAAGGATTAACGCGCAAATATATCCATTAATTTCGAATACGCAGTAATTTAAATAGTTAAAAATCGTATTTGTCTTTTTTTTGAATCGAGGCAACATGCCATCCAAGTAAGCACTCCCGACGGGCCGAGACCAGCGTACGACTTAGTCGAAGTCTCCGAACAATCCGCGGCCACACCCAACGCCCGACCGCATACAATTATCATCAAGGCACACCGACCTTTGCGGCCCAATCCGCGGCAAAAAACATTGGCGGAAAATAATTTTGGTAATGTGCTTAATAATGTGTACCTTTGCACGATTTTTGAGCGAAATAAACGAAATATACAAATTACACAAAGCAACCCCAAACGTCATTATGAACCCCATCAAAAAGACCATCACATTGGCCGACGGGCGCCAGATTACGCTGGAGACCGGCAAATTGGCCAAACAGGCTGATGGCGCCGTGGAGCTCCGTATGGGCAATACCATGCTTCTGGCAACAGTCGTCTCCGCCAAGGAAGCCGGCGAAGGCGTAGACTTTATGCCTCTCCAAGTCGAATACAAAGAAAAATTCTCGGCAGCAGGACGCTTCCCCGGCGGCTTCCTCAAACGCGAAGGCCGCGCCAACGATTACGAAATTTTGACCTCGCGCCTCGTGGACCGCGTATTGCGTCCCCTTTTCCCCGACAATTACCACGCCGACACGTTCGTCAACATCATTATGTTCTCGTCCGACGGCGTAGACATGCCTGACGCCCTGGCCGGACTGGCAGCCAGTGCAGCCCTCGCCGTCAGCGACATACCCTTCAACGGACCCATCTCCGAGGTGCGCGTTGCACGCATCAACGGCGAATTTGTTATCGACCCCACATTCGAGCAGCTCGAACAAGCCGATATGGAACTGATGGTAGGAGCCACCTACGACAACATCATGATGGTCGAAGGCGAAATGAACGAAGTCTCCGAAGCCGACCTTCTGGCAGCCCTCAAGGCCGCACACGCCGCCATCAAGGAGCAGTGCAAGGCCCAGATGGAACTCGCCGAAGAAGTAGGCAAAGTAAAACGCGAATATTGCCACGAAGTCAACGACGAAGACCTGCGCAAAGACGTACACGACAAGTGCTACGACCGCGCTTACGCCGTTGCCAAAGCCGGCAGCGCCGACAAACACTGGCGTCAAGACTCCTTCGATGCAATATGTCAGGAATACATCGATGCACTCCCCGAAGAAGAACGCGACGAGAAAGCACCGCTGGTTAAGCGCTACTACCACGATGTGGAGCGCGAAGCCGTACGCCGCTGCATACTCGACGAAGGCATCCGCCTGGACGGCCGCAAGACCACCGAAATACGCCCCATCTGGTGCGAAACCGACTACCTGCCCGGATCTCACGGAAGCGCCGTATTCACCCGCGGTGAGACACAAGCTCTGGCCACCGTCACTCTCGGCACAAAGATGGACGAAAAAATTCTGGACGATGTGCTCAACCAAGGACGCGAACGCTTCCTGCTGCACTACAATTTCCCGCCCTTCTCCACCGGCGAAGCCAAGGCACAACGCGGCGTAGGCCGTCGCGAAATCGGCCACGGCAACTTGGCACACCGCGCCCTCAAACGCATGTTCCCCGATGACTTCCCCTACGTATGCCGCATAGTCAGCGACATCCTCGAGTCCAACGGCTCCTCGTCCATGGCCACCGTATGCGCCGGTACCCTGGCGCTACTTGACGCAGGCGTCAAGATGAAGAAGCCCGTCAGCGGTATAGCCATGGGCCTCATCACCGACACCGATTCGCCCAAATACGCCATCCTGAGCGACATCCTCGGCGATGAAGACCACCTCGGAGATATGGACTTCAAGGTTACGGGCACACGCGACGGCATCACCGCCACGCAGATGGATATCAAGTGCGACGGCCTGTCATACGAAATCCTCGAAAAAGCACTCATGCAGGCTCACGAAGGACGTATGCACATCCTCAACATCATTGAGCAGACAATACCCGCACCTCGCGAAGACTACAAACCGCAAGTTCCGCGCATCGTCACAATGATTATACCCAAAGAACTTATCGGTGCAGTCATCGGCCCGGGCGGAAAAGTCATCCAAGGAATTCAGGAAGCCTCCGGTGCAACCGTCAGCATCGACGAAATCGACGAAGGCGGATATATCGAAGTGGCCGCAGCCAACAAGCCCAGCATCGACAAAGCCCTCGAACTTATCAACGCCATCGTTGCCCTGCCCGAAGAAGGCAAAGTATACACCGGCAAAGTCCAGTCCATCATGGACTTCGGCGCATTTGTCGAATTCATGCCCAACCGCGACGGACTGCTCCACATCAGCGAAATCGCTTGGGAGCGTCTCCCCGACATGGAAGCCAGCGGCCTCCACGAAGGCGATACCGTCGAGGTCAAACTTATCGAAATCGACAAGAAAACCGGCAAGTACCGTCTGTCCATGCGTGCCCTCAAGCCCAAACCCGAAGGCTACGTAGAGCATAACGGCCGCAGCGAACGTCCACGCCGTGACGGTGACCGCGGTGACCGCGGCGACCGCCGCCCGCATCGCGATGGCGA
>ULTX01078500.1_pt1 | contig 24806 bp, 16 predicted proteins | sample 1958041 | NCBI WGS metagenome assembly ULTX01 (sample SAMEA4835747, study PRJEB28245) | human gut metagenome | biome: gut microbiome; material: fecal sample | place: Denmark | collected 2008
CAGAGCCAAGGGCGGTCGGACTGCATCGTAGAGACGGACGACTACATTTACATCTTCGAGTTCAAGCGCGACGGTTCGGCAGACGAGGCGTTGGCACAGATAGAAGCGAAAGGCTATGCCCGTCCGTACGAGGCGGACAAGCGTAAGCTATATAAAATAGGAGTGAACTTCTCTTCCGAGACGGGGACAGTAGAGGAATGGAAGACCGTCGGGTAGTTAATAGTTAACAGTTAATAGTTAATAACTGTCGGAGGATAAGTTGTCTTTGACTATCCACTATTAACTATTAACTGTTAACTATTCATTAAAACTTTACGGTTTCCATGATTTTATCCAATGCTCCAGCATTGTTTTTCACATAGTCACCAGCGGCTTTCCCTGATGTGGAAAGATAGGCTGTATCTGACAATAAGCGGTCCATTAACCGCTGGAAATCAGTTTCATTTTGTATTTCCAATCCGCCTCCGCATGCTTTCAATCCTTGTGCTTCACGGAACTTGTAATTATTAGGACCGAAAAACACAGGAACTCCGTATACAGCCGCTTCCAGTGTATTATGGATACTTACTCCAAAACCACCACCGATATATGCCATTTCACCATACCGATAAATGGATGATAACAGCCCGAAACAGTCGATAATAAGGCAATCGGCCTGTTGCACATCCGCTTCTTTTGCTTGTGTATAACGTACTGCCGGACGCTTCAATTTTCCTTCGATTTCCAGCAAATGGCTCTCGTCTATCACATGAGGGGCGATAATCAGCTTCATTCCCGGATGTGCATTAAAATAAGGAATAAAGATATCCTCATCGGGTGCCCACGAACTGCCAGCCACCAATGTCTGATGATTGTCTCCCTTAAATGCAGCCACTAACGGCAATTCTTTCGCCTCCTGGCAAATTTCCAAGACTCTATCGAAACGTGTATCTCCTACAATCGTGGTATTCTTTACACCAATTTTTTCCAGTAAACGTACTGATTCTTCGTTTTGTACAAACAAATGTGCAAAACACTTTAGCACATTCCGGTAACTTGCCCCATACCAACGAAAAAAGACCTGTTGCGGGCGGAAAATAGAGCAAACACTATACACCGGAATGCCTCGGCAACACAATGTGTAAAGATAATTCCTCCAAAATTCATACTTGATGAAAAATGCCATACAAGGATGTGCCGCATCTATAAACCTCCGCACATTGCGCGGTGTATCAAGAGGGAGATAACAGACCACATCTGCACCTTTATAATCTTTACGCACTTCGTAGCCCGAAGGCGAAAAGAAGGTTTGCAGAATCCGGTATTGCGGGAAACGTTTGCGGATTAACTCTATTAACGGACGCCCTTGTTCAAACTCGCCCAACGAAGCGGCATGAAACCAAATATACTTTGCCTGCGGGTCGATTTTCTGCTTCAAGACGGTAAAAGCCTCTTGCTCGCCTTTTACCATCTTGGAAACTTTTTTGCTGAAAAGTGCAGCCAAACGGACTGCACTTACATAGATATATATAGCTAGATTGTAAATCATTACCTCCGCTTATTTAAGCACCTCTACCGCACGGCGCATACGCTTGATTGTTTCTTCTTTACCTAATAATTCCGTAATGTCAAACATGTGCGGTCCTTTGCATTCACCTACTACTGCCAGGCGGAATGCATTCATTACATTGCCCATGTGGTAACCTTTTTCTGTTATCCAACTTATTACGACATCTTCCGAAGGTTTCGACGTGAAATCATCAATGCCGTGCAATACGTCTATCAATTCATCCATGATACGGGGCGTATCGGCATTCCAACGTTTTTTTACATCTTTCTCGGCATAAGTGTCGGGAGCCATAAAGAAGAAACGGGCTTGGTCCCAAAGCTCCTTCACAAAATTTACACGGCTTTTTACCAAAGACACAACTTTTGTCAAATAAGCATCGGAGTAATTCTGAACAGATATACCGTGAGCCTCCAGCACAGGTTTGAACAATTCGGCAATCTCTTCATCAGACTTACGCAGGATGTATTCATGGTTGAACCAAATACCTTTCTTATAATCGAATTTAGCTCCAGCCTTGCTGCAATGGCTTAAGTTAAACAGGCTGACGAGTTCGTCTAAGGACATAATTTCTTGGTCATTTCCCGGATTCCAGCCTAATAAAGCCAAGAAATTAATGACAGCTTCGGGCAGATATCCCGATTCACGGTAACCTGAAGATACTTCGCCAGTCTTCGGGTCATGCCATTCCAACGGGAATACAGGAAATCCCAATCTATCACCATCGCGTTTGCTCAACTTCCCGTTTCCTTCCGGTTTCAGCAACAAAGGCAAATGGGCAAATTGCGGCATTGTATCTTCCCAGCCGAATGCCCGGTATAATAACACATGCAAAGGAGCCGAGGGCAACCATTCTTCGCCACGGATTACGTGAGAAATTTCCATCAAATGGTCATCGACAATATTTGCCAAATGATAAGTAGGCAGTTCATCGGCTGATTTATACAAGACCTTATCATCGAGGATAGAAGAATTGATTTTCACATCACCGCGGATAATATCGTTGACATGCACATCTTCGTCCGGTTCAATCTTGAAGCGGACTACATATTGTTTGCCTTCTGCAATCAGCTTATCGACTTCTTCTTTCGGCAGGGTCAGCGAGTTACGCATCGACATGCGGGTAGAAGCGTCATACTGGAAATTAGGCACTTCTTTCCGTTTTTCATCCAATTCTTCGGGTGTATCAAAGGCGATATAAGCCTTACCATTGTCAAGCAACACCTGCACATATTTCTTGTAAATATCCCGACGCTCCGATTGGCGGTAAGGGCCGTAGTTCCCTCCGAAACTTACTCCTTCATCGAACTTGATGCCCAGCCATTTGAACGACTCAAGTATGTATTCTTCCGCTCCTGGGACGAAACGGTGTGAATCGGTATCCTCAATACGGAAAACCAAGTCTCCCCCGTGCTGACGGGCGAACAGATAGTTGTACAAAGCAGTGCGTACACCGCCGATGTGTAATGCCCCAGTAGGACTCGGAGCAAAACGAACTCTTACTTTTCTTTCTGCCATAGTGGTTTTTATCTAAAAATACGCTGCAAAATTAAGCTATTTTTCCCATTTTTTTCTTACTTTGCAGGCAAAATATCCGAATCCTATGAAAAGTTTCCAAACAGAAAGACAGTTCTCGTATAAGAAGTTCCTATACAAGTGCGCTATTTTCCTAGCAGCAGTAGCTATTATCGTGTATTTTCTTCCGCGTGAAGGGCATTTTAACTATCAATTTGACATCAATAAGCCGTGGAAATACGGACTGTTGCAAGCATCATTTGACTTCCCTATTTATAAAGGAGAAGACGAAGTGAGACGGGAACAGGACAGCATCATGAAAAATTATCATCCTTATTTCCAATTGTCAGAAAGTACAGCCGATCAGGTCATCAGCCAATTTGAATCGGACTACAACCGCCAATTGAGACAGATAATCCCTGACCCGACCTATCCGCACTATATCGAACGTATGCTACGCTCCATATACGAAAAAGGAGTCATGCCTGTAGAACAACTTGCCCAATTGCGCAAAGACAGTATCCTTAGCATTCAAATTGTGTATCAAAATACCTCTATACTGCAAAGTATCAGTGAAATCTACAGCACCAAACAAGCGTATGAAGCTTTAATCAATTCGGATACCATTCATTATAACAAAGCTTTGCTACAACGTTGCAATCTGAACAATTATCTGACAACCAATCTGATATATGATGCCAATAAGTCAGAATCAGCGAAAAAAGACCTATTGTCCAGTATTTCATGGGCAAACGGTTTTGTAATGAACGGACAAAAAATAATCGACCGAGGTGAAATTATCAACCAACAAACTTACAATATACTGAAATCATTAGAGAAAGAATGGGACAAACGAAGTGAAACCGTTACCGAAAAGCGGCTGACGCTGCTAGGGCAAATCCTATTTGTCGCTATCTTGATAGGTTGTCTAATGGGGTATTTAGCTTTATTCCGCTACGACTATTATCAGAAAAAAGGTTGCCTGAGCATTCTTTTCGTGCTTATCATCCTCTATCCGGTTATCTCATCCCTTATGGTATCTCATCCGTTCATGAGTATCTATATTGTGCCATTTACCATGCTGCCGATGATTATCCGTATATTTCTTGATTCGCGTACCGCTTTTATGGCACACGTCATTACTATTTTACTTTGTTCCATCTGTCTGCGGTCGCCTCATGAATTTATTTTGCTGCAGACCGTTGCCGGACTGGCAAGCATTTATAGCTTGCGCGAATTGTCACAACGGTCCCAATTATTACGTAGTGCACTGATTGTAGTAGTGGCTTACGCATTGTCGTATTTCGCTCTTGACTTGATTCATATCAATGATATTTCACAACTGAATACGCACATGTATGTCAATTTTATGATAAACGGCATCCTGTTGCTATTTACTTATCCATTGCTATTCATTCTTGAGAAAACGTTTGGATTTACATCCAATGTCACTTTAGTGGAATTGTCGAACATTAATACAAAATTAATGCGTGAAATGTCGGAAGTAGCACCCGGCACATTTAATCACTCTTTACAACTGGCCAATCTTGCTGCCGCTGCAGCCAATCGGATTGATGCCAATAGCCAGCTAGTCCGTACCGGTGCCATGTATCACGATATAGGCAAAATGCTGAATCCGGCTTTCTTTACCGAGAACCAATCGGGTGTTAATCCGCATGACCAACTAAGCTATAAACAAAGTGCCCAGATTGTTATCAATCATGTAATTGACGGTTTGAAATTGGCTGATAAGAATAATTTGCCTCAGGTTATCAAGGATTTCATCAGTACACACCATGGCAAAGGGCTGACCAAGTATTTCTACATTTCTTATCAAAACGAACATCCCGATGAAGAGGTGGATAAAGAAGCGTTCCGCTATCCGGGTCCGAATCCATTTACCAAAGAGCAAGCTATCCTAATGATGGCAGATTCAGTAGAAGCCGCTTCACGAAGTCTGCATGAATACACTGAAGAAAGCATTTCGAACTTAGTGGATAAAATCATTGACGCACAAGTACAAGACGGTTATTTTAAAGAATGCCCAATTACATTTAAAGATATTGCAATTGTAAAATCTGTGTTTAAAGAGAAGCTAAAAACCATGTATCACACACGTATCAGTTATCCGGAACTGAAAAAATAAAGTGAAAAACTTTATTCTTAAAGCCTTTGTAAGAAAGCAAAAAAAATGGGAGAACGCTTTCTCCCAACCTTGTTAACCTTAAATCTAATACTATGAAAAAAATCACAATGCAAAGATAGTGATTCCTTTCAATCCCGCAATGCTTTGCAGGAATATTACAAAATGTTTAAGTTTCTTTTACAAAGGCTGGTTTTATACAGCAAAAAACTGTCTTAAATAGAAATAGCCTATTATCGTTTGTCATCCTAAACGCAGTGAAGGATCTCGAATGCACAAACGGATGTACACGAGACCCTTCACTTTAGGATGACATTACTTTTTGTTATCTATCTAAAAGAATCAGTCTTTCAGTTTTGCTTTGATGAAATCACGGTTCAAACGAGCAATGTTGCTGATTGAAACGTTCTTCGGACATTCAGCTTCGCAAGCACGGGTATTGGTGCAGTTACCGAAACCTAATTCATCCATCTTGGCAATCATAGCTTTCGCACGACGCAAAGCTTCCGGTTTTCCTTGCGGGAGCAAGTTCAACTGGCTAACCTTTGCAGATACGAACAACATAGCCGAACCATTCTTACAAGCAGCTACACAAGCACCGCAACCGATGCAAGAAGCAGCATCCATAGCCTCATCAGCCACTTGTTTCGGAATCAGGATTGCATTGGCATCCTGCGGAGCACCGGTACGGACGCTAATGAAACCTCCTGCCTGCATAATCTTGTCGTAAGCCGTACGGTCTACCATCAAGTCTTTGATAACCGGGAAACCAGCCGAACGCCACGGTTCAACGGTAATCACATCGCCGTCATGGAAACGGCGCATATAAAGCTGGCAGGTAGTAGCACCTGTAGCAGGTCCGTGCGGATGACCATTGATATAAAGAGAACACATACCGCAGATACCTTCACGGCAATCGTGGTCGAATACTACCGGCTCTTTACCAGCTTCAACCAATTGCTCATTCAAGATATCCAACATTTCCAAGAATGAAGTATCTCCCGGGATATCTTTCATCTGGAATGTATCGAAATGACCTTGTTCCTTAGGTCCATTCTGACGCCAAACTTTCAGCGTAAATGATATATTTTTATCCATTTTACTAAGATTCTTTAATTGTTTAACTTCACAAATCAGCTCTTATAGTTACGAGTCTGTACCTTAATTGCTTCGTAAACCAGCGGTTCTTTGTAGAGAACCGGAGCTTTATCGTCTGAACCCTGATATTCCCAGCAAGATACGTAGAAGTAGTTTGCGTCATCACGTTTAGCTTCACCTTCTTCTGTCTGGTATTCTTCACGGAAGTGACCACCGCATGATTCATTACGGTTCAATGCATCGTAAGCAATCAGTTCACCCATAGTGATGAAGTCATTCAGACGGATAGCCTTATCCAATTCTACATTCATGCCTTCTTTCTTGCCCGGAATAAACAAGTTGGTTTCGAATTCCTTACGGATTTCTTTCAGTTTGGTAAGAGCGGTCTTCAAACCAGCTTCAGTACGTCCCATACCTACATATTCCCACATAATGTGTCCCAATTCCTTGTGGATAGAATCAACTGAACGCTTGCCTTGGATGCCCATCAAGTGGTCAATCTTAGCCTGAACAGCCTTTTCTGCCTCTTCGAATTCCGGAAGGTCAGTAGAGAAGCGGGGAACAGTGATTTGGTCTGCCAAATAGTTCTGAATCGTGTAAGGCAATACGAAATAACCGTCTGCCAAACCTTGCATCAACGCAGAAGCACCCAAACGGTTTGCACCGTGGTCAGAGAAGTTACATTCACCGATAGCGAACAGACCCTTGATAGTAGTCTGCAATTCGTAGTCTACCCAAATACCACCCATTGTATAGTGGATAGCCGGATAAATCATCATCGGGTTGTAATATTTCACACCGTTGATTTCGTTTGCCAATTCGCCCGGATTGACATCGGTGATTTCTTCGTACATATCGAAGAGGTTGCCATAACGTTGACGTACTACATCCAATCCCAAACGTTCGATACTTTCAGAGAAGTCGAGGAATACGGCAAGACCGGTATTGTTTACACCGAAACCATGGTCACAACGTTCCTTAGCCGCACGGCTGGCAACGTCACGTGGAACCAAGTTACCGAATGCCGGATAACGGCGTTCCAAATAATAGTCGCGGTCTTCTTCCGGAATATCGCTTCCTTTCTTTGTTCCAGCCTGCAATGCCTTAGCGTCTTCTAATTTCTTCGGAACCCAAATACGACCGTCGTTACGCAAAGACTCAGACATCAAAGTCAGCTTAGACTGCTTGTCACCGTGTACCGGAATACAAGTCGGGTGAATCTGAACGTATGCAGGATTAGCGAAGAACGCACCCTTACGATAGCAAGCCATTGCTGCAGAGCAGTTACATGCCATAGCGTTGGTAGACAAGAAATACGTATTTCCATAACCACCGGTAGCGATTACTACAGCATGAGCAGCGAAACGTTCCAATTTACCTGTTACCAAGTTCTTGGCAATGATACCGCGTGCACGACCGTCGATGATAACAACATCTTCCATTTCATAGCGGGTGTACAATTTTACTGTACCTGCACCTACCTGACGGCTCAATGCAGAATATGCGCCTAACAACAACTGCTGACCGGTCTGACCTTTCGCATAGAAAGTACGAGAAACCTGTGCACCACCGAACGAACGGTTTGCCAACAGACCTCCGTATTCACGTGCAAAAGGAACACCTTGAGCCACACATTGGTCGATAATGTTGTTTGAAACTTCAGCCAAACGGTAAACGTTAGCTTCACGAGCACGGTAGTCACCACCTTTTACAGTATCGTAGAACAAACGGTAAACCGAGTCACCGTCGTTTTGATAATTCTTTGCAGCATTAATACCACCTTGTGCAGCGATAGAGTGCGCACGGCGCGGAGAATCCTGAATACAGAAGTTGAACACACGGAATCCCATTTCGCCCAATGAAGCGGCAGCAGAAGCACCAGCCAAACCAGTACCTACCACGATGATATCCAAACGGCGTTTGTTAGCCGGGTTCACCAATTTCTGGTGAGCTTTATAGTTGGTCCATTTTTCAGCTATCGGACCTTCAGGAATTTTAGAATCAAGTATCTTAGTCATAATTGTTTTCTTTTTTTAGTCGACAAGATAAACCTTAGAAGCTTGCCAACTTGTTAACTTGTCACCTTATTAGAATAAACCCTTTACGAAAAACACTACTGCTACCAGCATGAAGCCCAGCACAATGATAGTAGAATAGATGTTAGAAATGCACTTCCAACGGTTGATCCATGTAGTGTTATTCCAACCCAAAGTCTGCATTGCGCTCCAGAATCCATGAGTCAGGTGGAACCACAAAGCACACAGCCAAACGATGTACAATACGAAGAACACCGGATTAGAGAAAGTAGCCATGATGTAACCGTAGCCGTCTGTAGCTTCCAGACCACCCATCATCGGATTGCCGATTAATTCAGCAAACATCATGTTGTACCAGAAATTGAACAAGTGCAAAAGCAAACCTAAAATAACAACTACACCCAAAGCCAGCATGTTCTGAGAAGCCCATTCTACTGTCTTAGGCTTTGCACTTACAGCATAGCGTTCGCTACCACGTGCCGCACGGTTCATCATCGTCAGCCAGAAAGCGTAAACGATGTGAATTACAAACAGAGCTGCTAACGCCAATGTACCCAACAAAGCGTACCAGTTAGTACCCAAGAATTCACATACCATGTTATAACCTTCTGCCGAGAATAATGCCACAAGGTTCATCAACATGTGAAATGTCAGAAATAGGACAAGGGCGATACCTGTTACGCTCATCACCACTTTCCTTCCAATAGATGAATTACTTAACCACATAAATGATTGAATTTAAATTATTTAATTGTTAGAACTAAAAATTCTTCCTCTACAGTTCATTTCATGTTGCAAAATTAGAAGATTTATTGAGATAACCCAAAGGATTACGGAAATAATTCTTTAAATGTTCATCTTCGGACTATAAATTATAATGAATATCCGCAAAATCGCCAATGTAGGGGCGTATCGCATACGCCCCGCATACACCAACTTATCCACGTGGATATTTTCGGGCGTATGCGATACGCCCCTACAGTTAATTGGGTAAAATGCTGGAGTGGACAAGAAAACGCATCAGGGTTCATCGGCTTACGAAGCAGGGTCCATCTGCCAACGAACCTTGCTTCGTAAGCCGATGAACCCTGATGTCTTTAAATGCAAGAAATGCAAAGGTATTTAACGCCTTATCTTATTCGATAAATTGAATCTTGCCTGCCTCACGAGGTTTTGCCGCAGGAGTTTCATCGGGATAGCCGAAACCGATGCAATAAAGCAATTCGTAGCCTTCGCTGAAGTTCAGTTTTTTCAGGTACTCGGCTGCTTCGGGACTTCTCATAAAACTGGCAGGGCTGCCTAAACAACAGCTTCCGATACCCATCGACCATGCCGAAAGCATCATATTCTCTGCCAACAGACCGCAATCGAAAGGCGAGCTTTCCGACTTCGTGTCGTGTCCGATAAAGACTACAGTCGGGGCATTGCGGAACATGTTGCGGAATGTAGAATCGGCTGCAACCTTCGGATTGGCTTTCTTATACAATTCGGTCACTCCGTTGATATAGTCGGGATTATCTACTACACGCACTTCCCACGGCTGGCGGTTCATGGCATTGGGCGCGTTGATGCCGCATTCCACGATAATCTGCATCTTTTCGCGTTCCACGGCTTCCGGCTTATACTGGCGGATGCTTCGGCGCGTCATAATGGTTTCCACTACTTGGTTCTTTGTGCTGTCTTGCGCAACTTCATTGGTTGTTTCTGCTTGTTGATTTCCTCCGCATGCCATTAAGGGCAAAAACAGAGCTGCAATTAATACATGTTTCATTTGCTTTTGAATTTAGGTTTGTAAATTATTGGACTAAAAAACGCAGATTTCCGTAGATTAACGCAGATGATTTTCATTTTATTCTCTGCATAAAAATACGATTTAAATAATACTTTGCGTTAATCTGCGAAAATCTGCGTTTTCATATTAACCAATTGCGAATATACAAACAAAGTGACAAACTCAAAAACTTAAAGCTTTAAAACTTACAAACTTATTCGTATCCGGGCGTTTGCTCTAATGCGGGATTATCGGTCATGGTATCGGTGTCGATAGGCCAAAGCAGATGATTCGGATTCTGCAAGGATGAATACTTCATCACATATTCTTGTCCGAAACGGCGGAGATCGTACCAACGCTTGCCTTCGAACATAAATTCTCGCAGACGCTCGCGCAAAAGCACCTCGTTTATTCCTTCATCATCGCCCGTCAGATGTGGATAGCCCATAGTTGCCTCATCATAAGCATCGGCATACGCCCGGCGGCGGATCTGATTTATTTCTTCTGTCGGATTGTTCCCAAGCAAAGCTTCGGCTTCTGCTTTCAACAATAATACATCGGCATAACGGTAAATAGGATAATCATCACAAAACTCACGGTAAGAAGCACCGCTAGGCGTCATTCCCCGGTATTTATAGGCAAAACAACCAGCATAAGAGACCAATCCTGCCTCTTCTTTGCTATAAACAGCCCGTAAAGTCCCCTCACGGCGTGTGTCTGATTCATCAAACCGGCTATATAATTCTTCGCGAAGCGGATAATAGACATTGCCATTAAAATTTAAATTAATAGGAGAACCGTCGCTTTCATAATAACTGCTTAAAGTAGTCTGTTGCGGAATCATGTGATTACGCCATCCTCCGTTAAACAAATCAGCTTCATTGTATGCTCCATGCAGTGAAAAAATGATTTCGTTGTTTCCTTTATTTTCATAATCGAATACAGAAGCAAAATCGGGCAATAAATCCAAATCTGTACGCGAAATATGCGTTTGAATGTCATTCAAAGCATCCAAAGCTGTTTGTGCATCATTCATTCCGCCATTCATCTGTCTGCTAGACCAAAGATAGATTTCAGCCTTTAGGGTCAATGTAGCAGCTTTCGACCACAATGAGCGTCCGGCGCGGAATGAATAATCTTCTCCGAAAGAAGCCTCAGAAGCAGCTATATCGTTCTTGATATTTTGCATAATAACCGTTGCGTCAGTAGCCGGGCGTTCCAGATTACCAACCTCGAACCCCAAACTTGGTTCTGCATTCCAAACCACATTTCCCCACGAACGCAACAGATGAAAATAATAAAAGGCACGCAGTCCGTATGCTTCACCCAAATAATAACTCCGGTCGGTCTCACTTAACAAATCCGTACCTGAAGCACGCGAAATAAACAAATTTATCTGATTGATATTGTAATACAATCCGCCGTAATTTTCAATGCCCGGACGTTCTTCAGTCAACGTATTCGAAGTAATTTCCTCGACCTGATTACTTTCACCTGTCCATCCAGTTCCTACATTATATATATCCGAACGAAGCTCGCCCAACATAAATAAATATTGCGCATCTACATCACGTAAACGGCTATGCACACCATACATAAATGATGTGAAATGCCCTTCGTTTTTCCACATATTCTCATCGGTAATTTCACTGATTGGGCTCATATCCAAGCAACTGCTTAACGAGCATATTGCAACAACCGCCATTACCGCCATTTGTATTTTTCTTCTCATGATTGTATTCGTTATTTTTAAAATTATCGGTTAAAATGAAACAGACGCACCTACCAATACCGTGCGCGGAGTGGGATAACGCCCAGTATCAACTCCCGGATAAACCAATGGGGCTTCGGGAGAAGTACCGCTATATCCTGTAATATAGAATAAGTTTTGTCCCGTGACATAAAGTGAAGCATCGGTTATATGAATTTTCGAAATCCATTTTGCTGGCAATTTCCAACTTAATGTCAATTCACGCAAAGCCAGGTAGTCCCCTTTTTCATAGAAACGCGAACTACGATTATCAACACTCGTTATATCACTTCCTGCCGTATCGCGGTAGATATTCTTCTTATTGGTAGAATCATCGTAGTAGGATTTAGGCAAATCTGTGTCCGGATTTTCAGCCGTCCAACAATCCAAACCATCCGCGATAATGTTCTTGAATCCGACAGATTGACCAATCGACCGCATCGCCACCATATTTAATATGGTATGCCCGACGGCGAAATCGAAACGGCCATACAATGACACATTCTTATATGAAAGCGTAGTACTGAAACCGCCAGTCCATTTCGGATAGATGTTTCCTACTTTTACACGGTCTAACTGGTCGATGACATTATCTCCGTTCAAATCCGCCCAAAGCACATCCCCCGCTTCAATCGGTTTGGTCAACCCATAACGTTGACGGTCTGCCTCACTGACATTCGGTCCATACAGCCCGGCAATCATATCGATACGGTTTCCAGCCAATTGTGCTACTTCGTTTTCATCTCTCAGGATTTTCACTTGCTGATACGCATAAATATCCCCTAAGGTATGTCCTTCTTGATATCCTCCTACCCAAATAACTTGTTGAGAAGCAGGGTCCCAAACCTGGGAACCTCCTTGGCGGTTATTCTCATTGCCGTTATCCGGCAATTTCACAATCTTATTGAAAACATACGATGCATTGAACGAGAAATTCCAATTAAATCCTTTCGGATTGGTAATCAAGTTCAAATTGCCTTCCACTTCAAAACCGCTGTTCCTCAATGTCCCCAAATTGGTTTTAAACGAATCGAAACCTGTATATCCCGGCAAGTTAACATCGGTCAGCAGGTCGGAAGTCGTGCGGTTGTAATAATCCAAAATCAAATTGAAACGGTTATTCAGGAAACCGAGGTCTAAGCCTGCTTCGAATGATTTACTTTTCTCCCACCGCAATTGCGAATTAATGACCGCCGTATTCAAGATGCCGTTCACACCGTTATAAGGATGCGTTCCGCTTGCCTGTCCGTAGAGTCCGTAGACGTCATAATTGCTGATGCCGTTCACATTACCGTTGATGCCATACGAAATACGCGGCTTTAATGTAGAAACCACATTGGCAATCGGACTATTGTGGAAAAACGTTTCTTCATGGATATTCCAGCCAGCAGAGACTCCCGGAAAGAAACCCCAACGGTTATCCGATAAACGGGAAATCCCATCATAACGGGCTACTGCCGTGAACAGATACCGGCGTTTGTAATCGTAAGTGACCCGTCCGAAGAACGAAGCAATGCGGTAGCCTTCGCGATAGGAATAAGCGGTCATATTCTCATTTCCTGAGGCATTTATGGTAGGGATATCATCAAAAGGTGCTCCCTGACCGCTCCCGCTATATTCCGTATATTGATTTTCGAAGTATTCGCCTCCCAGCATGGCAGAGAAATTATGGTTCTCTTTAAATGTATCGGTGTACTCTAATTGCACGCTATGCTGTTGCTGAATGGTACGCTGATAAGCAAATGAAGCCTTACGCTCCGTATTGACATTCCAATAATCCCGGTATTCTTTGTCAAACAATTCCCTTGTATAATCTTCGTAATAAATCGAACTGTTCTCGCGTAAGAACAATTTATCCTTTACCAGTTCCAAATCGGCACCGATGTTCAACGTTGTCTTGCGGGTATTGTTCTTGTTGGTCAACTTATCCAGCCAATAGAGCGGGTTGCCGTCCCGTTTTCCGTAACCATAGTTAGGCGAACCGTCATCAAAGAAAGGTTTCCATGTCGGTTCCATACTCTGCATACGCTCGAAAAGGTCTGCCATGTCATCGTAGTACAATTCCGGAGCGGTAGACGTAGAGAAACTTACTCCTCCTTTGATATTTAAAATAGGCAATACTTTATAATTCCCGTTCAATGTACCGCTGAAGCGACGGTATTCTGTTCCCTTTACCGTTCCATCTTCGGAATAATATCCTAATGAAGCGGCAAAAGTGCCTTTCTCGCTTCCTCCATTGAAGCTCAAGTAATGGTCTTGCGAGAAAGCAGGGTCTTTATACACCTCGTCGCGCAAGGTCGTGCCATAATCTTTAAACACGATTTGCCTTCCTGTCACCGGGTCGGTCATCTGCTGCCATCCTTCCTGCAACAAATTCTCGTTCCCGTCCAGATAACGGATAGAATACTGGTCAGGATTATTTGCACCATATACCGCACCATAGCCTCTCGTGTTGTCGATATCCGTAATGCTTCCTCCTGAATACATGCGTCCCAAACGTCCGAAGCGGATGTAATTTTCGGCATCCATATACTCGTAACCTTTGCGGGCAAAGTTCATGCCTCCCTTAAACTTATAAGACACTTGCGTATGGCCGGCTTTTCCTTTTTTGGTCTGTACTAAGATAACGCCATTATTGGCACGTGCACCATAGATAGCGGTAGAAGCCGCGTCTTTTAATACCTGAATGGATTCGATGTCGGAAGGGTTGATGTCGCTCATGGAACGCACTACTCCGTCGACTACTACTAATGGAGAACCCGCACTCTCTATACCTGCACCGCCACGTAGTACGATAGTAGGCGCACTTCCGGGTGCTCCTGAAGTATTCGTCACACGCAAACCACTAACTGTCCCTTGTAAAGCTTGTGCCGCATTCGAAAGGGCTGCATTCTGCAAGACTTTCTGATCCATCTTCGAGATAGCTGTAGTCATAGTAGAACGCTTTTGCTTTACGCCATACCCAACAACGACCACTTCATCCAAGAGTTCGGAATCTTCGTGCAAGATGATTTTTAATTGTTTTTCATTCACAACACGTATGCGTTGCGTTTCAAAACCGATATAACTAATCACCAATGACTTACCCTTTGCTACGGTCAAGAAAAACTCACCGTCCAAATTGGTGATAGTCCCGTTTTCGGTTCCTTCTTCTAATACTGTAGCTCCGATAACCGATTGTCCGGTTTCGTCTAAAACCACTCCTTTAATAGTCAGGTTTTGTGAGAAAACATGCATCGTAAAGCATAAACACAAAACCACAAAAATGCTTCTTTTCATAAATCTTATATTAAAAACAACTCTTTGTCATTCATGAACTGTCTCCACCCAACCCCTTGAGTGCAAACATAGAAGCATGCCTTTTTAAAACCCAGCGCAAAATTACACTTTTCCAGCATTCGATGTAATCATTGACTTGTTTTTTCATAATATTTATACTTCCTATACCATATAATTTCTTATGCTTTTCCAGCTATCTACATCAGTCCACTATAATATCTCGCCTTTTTCTACATATAAAAAAGAAAGCAAAATAGCATATTTTCAGACTATTTGATTATATGATAAACACCATAAAAATAGAACATATTCTTTCAAAATAGAATAATATTAACAATATTAGTTACTAATTAATGCATAAATATCGTATATAACATTCATTTGACATAAAATCATCATGAAAATTTCATTTTTAACGCAAAAATATTTGCTTTTATTTTCCTTTTATTTATAACTTTGCGAAAAATTCAATAAAACAGGTTATGACAGCTGTATTAATTAAAGATTGTTTAACTAAACGAGAGAGTTTATGAAAAGGAAAATTGTTTTAATGTTGTCTTTTCTATGTATTGGAATAGGCATTTTATGGTCTCAAGGGAGACAAGTGAGGGGAATTGTGACTTCCGCAGACGATGGGTTGCCGATAGTGGGAGCATCTGTTTTAGTAAAAGGGACAACCATGGGAACCATTACTGATGTGGAAGGCCGTTTTAATCTTTCCAACGTGCCGGCTTCTGCCAAGACATTAAGTATTTCTTTTATCGGTATGAACACAAAAGAGGTTGATATTACTTCCGGAACGATGAACATTGTAATGGAACCTAATACTGAAACTTTGGATGAGGTGGTAGTTACAGCACAAGGACTTACCCGCCATGAGAAATCATTGGGATATTCTACTCAGACCGTAAAGGCAGAAGATTTGACCATTACCCGGCAAACAGACTTGAACAATGCATTGGCGGGCAAAGTGTCCGGTATCCGTTTCTTAGGTTCATCAGGTGCCACGTTTGATAGCGGACGTATCATTTTGCGTGGTACATCTTCTTTGACTGATGCCAGTGGAGTAGAACCGATTTATGTCATTGATGGCATTATTTCGGAAGATGCCAATGCCATCAATATGGACGATGTGGAATCAGTTAACGTACTGAAAGGCCCTGCAGCTACGGCTTTGTATGGCTCACGTGGTGGCAATGGTGCCGTAATTATCACCACAAAAAACGGTTCAGGACAGGAAGGGCATACAGAAATCAATGTAAGCCATACTTTCGCATGGGAAAAGATGTACGACCATTTTGACATGCAAAACCAATATGGTGGAGGTTATTTGGGAGCTGAGGCGGAACTTCCTGTATTCCATTATGATGCGAGCAGACACCCGTCATATCTGCAGGCATTGGACGGCAAGGCATATTATGACTACAATAACGATGCCAGTTGGGGTCCGGCTTTCAATGGCCAGCAATATCTTCCAGCATACGCATGGGATCCGAGCGACCCACGTTTCGGACAGACCACCTCATGGAGTCCACAATTGAAGCTGAGCGATTTGTTTGAAACCGGTTTCAGCAATACGACCAACGTGGCGTTTTCACGTTCAGGTAAAGATTATTCTACACGTGTGTCATTCTCTAACGTGTCACGCCAAGGCATCACTCCCAATAGCGATGCGGCACGGCGTTATTTGTCCGTACGGACTGAGTTCAAACCCTTTGACCGTTTGAAAATATCAGTAGACTACAAATATACTTACCGCAAAAACCATAATGCGGCGGTAGAGGGATATGCTGAGACAGGAAATGCTCTTTATTCATACCAGCAATGGGGGCATACCAACGTAAACTTACAGGATTATAAGAACTACAAGCGTGCGGACGGCAGCCATATATATTGGAACATCACCAGCCGTGATTCGGATCCGACTAGCCTGAACGCCGCTTTTCATGATAACCCTTATGCTGTATTCAATGAAATCAACACAACGGACACTTATCAATGGAACTTATTCAGTGGAGATGCCGAACTGACTATTTGGAAGAACCTGAAAGCCGGCATTCGTGTTAATGGCAACATTCGTAATGAAAAGTCGGAACAAGTTATCCCTAACCAGATGTTTGGTTTAGTATCCAGCTACCAACAAGATCAGAATTCTTATTCGGACATCCAAACCCAAGGGCGCATTACATGGAACGATCATTTCTTGAATGACAAGCTGGCAATAGATGCGGCACTTTTCTTTGAAGACCGCCAAAGCAACCTGGACGAACTCTCCGGATTCACTCGTAACGGATTGATTATGGATGGTTTCAACAATTTAGGAGGATCTTCGGGTGATGCAGGAGGCAGCAATAATAAAGAACAAATTCACGAGCAAAGTATCTATGGTACAGTGACGGCCGGATGGAATGATACCTATTATATAGATTTTTCATTGCGTAACGATTGGAGTTCTACTCTTCATCCGGACAACAACAGCTATTTGTATGGAGGTTTGTCGGTAGCTGTCATCGCCAGCAACTGGTTCAAACATGCCGATTGGTTAAATTTCTGGAAGATTAGAGCTTCAGCAGCCCAAGTCGGTTCAACGATGGATCCGTATAATGTGTACAACATTTATTCCATTCGTAACAGCGATGGTGAAGTAGTCAAGTACAACGGTTTGTCTACCATGTGGACCAGTCCTACACTGAATGACCCGTATATCAAGCCGACAATTTCTACCTCGTATGAAATTGGTACGGAGTTCCGCATGTTCAACAATCGTTTTTGGGGAGACATCAACTTCTACAACCGAGACTCAAAGAATCAGATAGTCAGCATGAATACTACTCCATCCAGCGGCTACACTTCCCGTAGAATGAATGCCGGATTGATCCGAAACCGTGGTATTGAAGTATCATTAGGAGGTGAAATCATTCGTACGAAAGACTGGTCATGGGAAGTAAATGCCAACGTAGCCCATAACCGGAATACATTGGAAGAGTTAGTAGATGGACAAGAATCTTACCAACTTTACTGGATGTCGTGGAGTTCACGCGTTTATTCTTATGCGGAAGTCGGAGAGCCTATTGGCGTAATACGCGGCTCGGTTTGGCAGCGTGATCCCGAAGGAAACCTTTTGTTGGGTCGCAATCAGAACGGTGATTACGTACCTTTGTATAACACGTCCGCACAAGAAGAATTGGGCAATATACAGCCAGATTTGACGGGTGGTTTTGCCACTACGTTGCGCTATAAAGGATTTACCTTGAACGCTTCGCTCGATTTCCAAGTAGGAGGTGCTTTAGCTTCTGCTACGAATATGTTTGGCGAAGCATCCGGTTTGCTGAGTTCAACCACAGGATTGAATGACAAAGGAAATCCGATTCGTAATAGTGTGGCAAACGGTGGAGGTATCCGCTTGGATGGAGTGATCCAAAACGAAGATGGCACATACTCTCCTGTCACTACTTATATGGATGCGCAGACTTACTTCCAAAGCTATAAGTCATTGTTATGGGAAGACTATGTATATGATGCAAGCTATGTAAAACTGCGTGAACTGAGTCTTGGTTATACTGTCCCTGAATCGTTCTTGCGTCGTCTGAATTGGGGAATCAAGCGTGCCAGCATTTCTTTTGTAGCACAAAACCCTTGGTTGATTTACTCGGCAGTTCCCAACATCGACCCGTCTGAAATGGGAGCGGCTACCGAAGGATATATTGAAGGCGGACAGGCTGCTTCTGTACGTTCATACGGTTTTACAGTGAGTCTGACATTCTAACTTAAAAGATTGGTTTATTATGAAAAAGATAAAATTATTGGCTTTGATTTTTGTCGGAGTTACCGGCTTGAGCAGTTGTGGCAATTTCGGAGATTTGACTGTAGACCCTAACAATCCTTCTTCTCCGGATACACGCTTTTTGTTTACCCGGGTATGTATGGATACGTATCTTTTTGCCCTGAATGGCACTTATAACCCGTGGACACAATTGTTTCCGCAATATTTGTCCGAACGGCAGAATATCCAATATTCCAACTTTGGATTGCAAGACTATGATACGCGGGCTTTCTATTACAGAGATTTACAAAATTTGGAAGAAATCATTTCGCTGAACACTGAAGAATCGACTAGCCAGTCTTCAAACGTGCTGCAGATGGGAAGCAATGAAAACCAAATAGCCGTGGCGCAGACATTGCGTGCTTACTTCTATATGCACATTACCGATGTGCTGGGCATGATTCCTTATTCGGAAGCATTGCAAGGAGATGCGGGAAATTTCACTCCGGCATACGATACACAAGAATCCATCTATTCAGATCTCGACACTCGCCTTACAGAAGCGTATGCGCAATTCGATGAAAGTGGAGATTTAGACGGCACGTATGACATACTCTATAACGGAGATATCTCTAAATGGAAGAAATTCAATGCCTCCCTACGCATGATGATGGCGATTAAGCTTTCGGATGTAGATCCTTCTTCCGGACGTGAACGGTTTTCCCGTGCGTATGCCGATGGTGGTATGACTGACAATTCTGACGCATTGGTCTATAACTTTGTAAGCGAAGAGATGAACGAGAATCCTCTCTATACCAATATTGTAGTAGATGGGCGTGCCGACTTTGCTCCGTCAAAGACTCTTCTGGATCAGTTGCTCGCTTATAACGACCCACGCATAGAAGCTTATGCTGAGCCTAATTCGCAAGGAGAATATGCTGGGGTTCCTTTCGGTATTTTGCAGTCGGACATCACGCAATATACGGACTGTGCTACTTTTGACCCTCGTTATTATCAAGCGCAGAACACGCCGATAACTATCATTTCCCCCTCACACATCTTGCTGATTCAGGCCGAAGCTGCCGTACGTGGTTGGATTGACCAAAGCCAAGCTGAGAATTATTATCGTCAAGGCATTCAGGCTTCATTCGACCAATACGATTTGGGAAGCAGCTTTGACGCATATTATGCCCAACCGGATATAGCCTTTACCGGATCGGATGAAGAAAGGATAGAAAAGATAGGCATGCAGCGCTGGCTTGCCAACTTTATGCAAGACGGTATAGAAGCATGGTCGGATTGGCGGCGGTTGAATGTGCCGAAAATCTATCCGGGACCATCGGCAAGCATCTCCCATATCCCTTACCGGCGTATCTATTATCCGGATGATTACGGAACTAATATGGATAATTACAATGCTGCAATCCAAGCTCAAGGAGAAGACAGCTTCGAAACGCGTGTGTGGTGGGATGTTGCGGACAATAACTAATAACGAAGTGACAAGCCGTCTTTTTAAATTCTCTCTAATATTTTAACTTGTCAGTAAAAAAGCGGATGCGCCGGGTTGGCACGTCCGCTTTATCAGTTTAAGTACAATAGTTAGAGAAAGTGAGAAGCCAATAGTCATGTCCTATGCACAACTAAGGTCTTGGCATCTGATTCCCTTTTGGGCTTTCCTCCTACTTTACCATCTTCTCGATGAAATAAGCATGTACTGTAGTATCGTCCGTCAGTTCGGGATGGAATGAGCAAACCAACATGTTCTTTTCACGAGCCGCAACAATGTGCCCGTTTACTGTAGATAAGACTTCCACTTCCGGTCCTACCTTATTTATATAAGGAGCACGGATAAATGTCATTGGAATCAGTTTCCCGTCAAACAGGTCGTGTGTGAAAAAACTTCCCAACTGACGACCGTATGCATTGCGTTGCACACGGATATCCATCACCTGAAGATAACGTTTCGAATCGTTGTCTATCTCATCTGCCAATAAAATCATACCGGCACACGTACCGAATACAGGCAATCCTTCTTTAATTTTATTCCGCAAAGGTTCTGTCAGGCTAAGATTATTCATCAATTTCCCAATAGCTGTACTTTCGCCTCCTGGAATAATCAAACCGTCCATTGGTTGGGATAAATCAGCCAATTGCCTGATTTGAAAATGTGCCACTCCCAAACGGTCCAACATCTGTTCATGCTCAAGGAAAGCTCCTTGCAGTGCTAAAATACCTATTTTCAGCATGTCTTTTTCCTGATTATTTTCCTCTTTCTGCCATCAGCAAGGTGATTTCATCTTCATTAATACCTACCATGGCTTCACCCAAATCGGTGGAAACCTCTGCCAGCAATTTTGCATCATTATAGTTGGTTACGGCATTGACAATGGCACGTGCCCGTTTCTCTGGATTACCCGATTTGAAAATACCGGAACCGACAAATACGCCTTCTGCACCCAGTTGCATCATCAAGGCGGCATCGGCAGGGGTGGCTACTCCTCCGGCGGCAAAATTTACCACAGGAAGTTTGCCATTCTCATGCACATATTGCAACAAGTCGAACGGTACTTCCAGTTCTTTGGCTTCGTTGTATAATTCATCTTCAGCCAAAGCCTGTACACGGCGGATGTCACGCATCATGCTCCGCATGTGAGTAACAGCCTGTATTACATCGCCTGTACCCGGTTCGCCTTTAGTACGAATCATCGAAGCGCCTTCGGCAATGCGGCGCAAAGCTTCGCCCAAATTCTTGGCACCGCAGACGAAAGGCACTTTGAATTTAGTCTTATCAATATGATAAACACCGTCTGCCGGCGACAATACTTCACTTTCATCAATGTAATCGATTTCCAAGGCTTCCAATATCTGTGCCTCAACGAAATGACCGATACGCACTTTTGCCATTACCGGAATGCTTACTGCTTCCTGAATGCCCCGTATCATTTTCGGGTCGCTCATACGAGCCACACCTCCTGCTGCACGGATATCAGCGGGAATGCGTTCCAATGCCATAACGGCTACAGCACCTGCCTGTTCGGCAATTTTCGCCTGTTCGGGAGTCGTCACATCCATGATGACACCACCTTTCAGCATTTGAGCCAAATTCTTGTTCAGCTCATACCTTTCATTTTTCATTTCTAATAGTCTTTTAATTGATGTGTTTAATTTATTGATTATTATATCTTTAGAAACTTGAATATGTCTTCGCAATACAAACAGTCTAACGTCTTAATTTTTCTTTGTAAATAAGATTCTTCTTCCATACTACGGGTCTTGTCACAATAATACACTCCCGAAAGAACATCCAATCCTATGGAATATCCGATAAATCTGCCTTTACAAAATGTAGAGGAGGTACGGTATTGATTTCTTTTTTTCGTTTTGCTTCGTTGTACATCATTTAAGAATACAGCAATATGGGGAATAGCGGCATCAGCAATTTTATTATAAAAATAAGCATCCATAAAAACTTTATCAAATCGGTCTTTAGAAGAGGTCTTAATGTCGCCGATCAGTTTCAATTGACCGTTTTGTTTTAATACAAGATCTTGCTGGTATTTCATTGTATGTACAACTTGATTATTTTCGTCTTTCAATTTTAAAGTTGCGATATTAGTTCTCGCATCTAATCCCAAGTTTTGAAATAACAGTCGGATTAGATTTTCAAACATATTCCCATTTATTTTCCTTGCTGAATTTGCATTTGTATTCAAGGAATCAAGTGTAGCACCAATTGATTGCTGAATGGTATATACCATATTATTAAAACCTTTTCTTTCTTCGGATGACGCTTCTTTCATCTTATCCAAGTCAGACAGGAGTTCAAGAAATATCTTTTCCTCTTGTTCAAACGATGATGCTGGTACCATCATTTGGCTATTAATGGGACGTGTTATCTTGTAATGAATGGATTCATCCTGATATTGATAAAAAACATAATGGTGTTCTTCGGGCGTTTGCGAATGAATAACTTGAATGTTTCCTTCTTCTGCCACAAAATCTGCATATCTATGTGCCAAATCAAGATATTGGCTCAATGACTTATAAGTCTTGTTATCTGTAATATCTCGTGCTAAATCTTCTATGTATATAGTTGGTTTCATCGTATGGAGACCCTTCGTTTCATATTATTTAAATCATATTCTTTCCATTCCTCAATAGAAATAGATTTATCCACAGCTTCTATTCTATCTTTAGCCCACCCCAAATATTCTTCCACCTTATCGCAAGCTATCCATTTACGCTGCAACTGTTCGGCACAAACAGGTGTTGTACCCGATCCGCAAAATGGATCTAATACTATGTCACCTACATTCGATGATGCTAATATCAATTTGCGAATCAATTCTTCAGGCTTTTGAGTCGGATGAGGAGTTTTTTCCTTCATACCATTGCAAGTCGTTGGTATTTCGATCACATCTTTAGGCTTGGCTCCTAACGGATTAGGAATCCAATCATTTTTTTTAGCTTGTCCTTTGGAATATTGGCTTGTATCACCTTGATTACGTTCCGGATACTTAAGTGTATGCGCACCGTAAGGGATACGTACATCATCCACATTAAAGATAAAATTTTTACTTTTCCGTAGGGCAAGGATTGTTTCATGTGAACGTCCCCAATCGTTTCCCAAGTTAGCCTTGTTTCTATAATGCCATATCAACCACTTACAAGAATAAAAATATTGCATGGCCATATATTTGATACCTGCAATTATTTCAGAAAATCCGCATATATAAAGTGTTCCTACTGGCGATAAAATTCTAGCCGCTTCTTTTATCCATAATAAGGACCAGTCAATGTATTGTTTTTCTGAACTCCAACTGTCCCATGAGGCTTTCTTTATATTATAAGGAGGGTCAGCAAATATCATATTGACACTATTGGCAGGAAGTGATTTAAGCCATTCAATAGAATCATCCAGCCATAATGAGCCATTTTTATGCTTATAATATAAATTTTCTTTGCTTTTCTCTTTGGGGAGTGCAGAAAAAGAAAAGTCTGTATTAAACAAATATTGTCTTTGCATCAAGCTTTCTATTTATATTCTTTCTACAAAGAAAGAGAAGTATTTTCTTTTTGCAAAATTCCATAGCAACATTTTTAATAAAAAAAGCGGCTCTCCGCAGAGAACCGCTTTTTCCTATAGTCGTGTAATTCAGAATTACAATTTCGGACCAGCAGCAACCAAAGCCTTACCAGCTTCGTTTCCTTCGAACTTAGCGAAGTTCTTGATGAAACGACCAGCCAAGTCTTTTGCTTTTTCCTCCCACTGAGCAGCTTCAGCATAAGTGTCACGCGGGTCAAGAATCTTCGGATCTACGCCCGGCAATTCAGTCGGAACAACGAAGTCGAAGTACGGGATAGTCTTAGTCGGAGCCTTGTCGATAGAACCGTCCAAGATAGCGTCGATAATACCACGAGTATCGCGGATAGAGATACGCTTGCCGGTACCGTTCCAACCAGTGTTAACCAAGTAAGCCTTAGCACCCACTTTTTCCATCTTCTTAACCAATTCTTCAGCGTATTTAGTCGGATGCAAGCTCAAGAATGCAGCACCGAAGCAAGCTGAGAATGTCGGAGTCGGTTCAGTGATACCACGTTCTGTACCAGCCAACTTAGCGGTGAAACCAGACAAGAAGTAGTACTTAGCTTGGTCTGCGCTCAAGATAGATACAGGAGGCAATACGCCGAATGCATCAGCTGACAAGAAGATTACTTGATGAGCGTGAGGACCTTTAGATACCGGTTTCACGATGTTGTTGATGTGGTAGATAGGATAAGAAACACGAGTGTTTTCTGTTACGCTCTTATCAGCGAAGTTGATCTTACCTTCAGCATCAACAGTAACGTTTTCCAACAAAGCGTCACGTTTGATAGCGTTGTAGATATCCGGTTCTGATTCTTT
>ULTX01025969.1_pt1 | contig 24775 bp, 18 predicted proteins | sample 1958041 | NCBI WGS metagenome assembly ULTX01 (sample SAMEA4835747, study PRJEB28245) | human gut metagenome | biome: gut microbiome; material: fecal sample | place: Denmark | collected 2008
GCAAGATGATCGCTGAATTCAACAAAGATTATCCGAACATCACTGTTGAAGCAGAAGCAGTTACCGATTACGCAGAAGATGCTCTTCTTCGTCTTTCCACAGGTGACTGGGGTGATATCATGTTCATTCCTGCAGTAGACAAGGCTGATTACGCAACATACTTCATGCCCCTTGATGACTACGATACACTGTCCCAGACACTGAACTTCGTAGATGCTCATCAGGTAGATGGCAAGGCTTATGGTATTCCTTACATGGCTAATGCACAGGGCGTTGTTTACAACAAGGCAGTATTTGAGAAGGCTGGTATTACCACACTTCCTACCACTCCTGATGAATTCATCGCTGACCTTCAGTTAATCAAGGACAACACAGATGCAATTCCTCTTTACACCAACTATGCAGCAGGCTGGACCATGGGCGCATGGGATGCTTACCTTGGAGTTGTTTCCAATGGTGATGATACCTACATGAACCAGAAGTTCGTTCATACCGCTGAACCTTTTAAGGATAACGGTGACGGAACCGGTGCATACGCTCTTTACAAGATCCTTTACGATGCAGTTGCTGATGGCTTAATCGAAGACGACTACACCACAACTGACTGGGAAGGCTGCAAGGGTATGCTGAACAGAGGTGAAATCGGATGTATGGTACTTGGTTCCTGGGCTTATTCCCAGATGGTAGATGCTGACTCCCACGGTGAAGACGTTGGATATATGCCTTTCCCGATGAGCGTTAACGGAACACAGTATGCATTAGCTGGTGGTGACTACAGCTACTGCATTAATGTAAACTCTTCCGATGATAACAAGGCAGCTTCACTGGTATTCATTAAGTGGATGACCGAGAAGTCCAACTGGTGCTACAACGAAGGTGGTTACACCGTAGTTAAGGGTGGCGAGAATCCGGATATGTACAAGGCATTCGACGGATGCACTACAATGGCAGATCAGCCTGCTTTAGCTGGTGAAGAAAACCTTCTGAACGACATGAACTCTGAATCCGAACTTTCCTTCAATGCAGGTGGTAACGATAAGGTTCAGAGAATCGTTGAAGCAGCAGCTACCGGATCTGAAACCTATGATGATATCATGGCAGACTGGACCAAGGCTTGGAACGATGCTCAGGCTGAACTTGGAGTAGAAGTTAACAACTAATCCATAGATTCGTTCATTACAAGTAAATCAATGAGCCAGGGGGAGTAATTCTCTCTGGCTCGATTTATCAGGGAGGTCACAAATGGCGGCAACTAATATTACGACACAAAAAAAGAAAAGATCATTTGGCGAGTGGGCCAGAAGCAGAGACGGGCAAAAGGTATTTGTTATGATTGCCTTTTTGATTGTACCTCTGGTATTACTGATTGTGTTTACCTATCTTCCTTTTGGAGAGATGGTAGGCTACAGCTTTTATAATATGAAATATACCGGTGCCCGTAAATTTGTAGGATGGAAAAACTACATGAAGGTGTTCCAGAGAAGCGACTGCTTCGGAGCATTGAAGCTGAGCCTGTACTATATGCTTGGATCGGTAGTACAGCTTGCAATTGCATTGTATCTTGCTACAATGTTAAGTTTTAAAACCAGGTTCGGTGATCTCTTTAAGGGATTTATGTTCTTCCCGTTCCTGATTAACGGTATTGCCGTTGGTTTTATCTTTAAGTTCTTCTACACCAGAGGATTCGTATTTGATACCGTTCTCCAGTGGTGTGGATTCCAGTTAGACAATCTTCCGTACTGGCTCAAAGACCAGAGCATTAACAACTTTTCCCTGGTTGGAACCTCTGTATGGCGTTATTTCGGGCAGAACATGGTATTGTTCATCGGAGCAATCATGTCCGTGGATCCGGAGCTGTATGAAGCTTCCATGCTGGACGGTGCAAATAAATGGCATCAGTTCTTATATATTATTCTGCCGAGTATTAAAACAATTTTAACATTGAATGTTATCCTTTCCATTACCGGATCCTTAAGTGCATTCGAGCCACCTTATGTTATCACTGATGGTGCAAACGGAACGGGTACTTACTTCGTAATCATGCATCAGATTGCACATACGCAGCAAAAGGTAGGTCTGGCATCTGCGATGGCAGTTGTGCTTCTGGCGATTATTCTGGTTGTGACAGTGGCACAGAAGCTGTTCTTTAAGTATGTCTTCAAGAATTCTGAGGATGAGGATATTAATGCTGCAGTGAAGCGAGAGAAGAAGCTTGCCAAGCTTGCTGCAAAGAAGGAGGGAAGATAAGATGACAATTTTCGGATATATTAAAAAATTCATTCTGATCTTTTTAAAGTATGCATCCCTTGTTCTCTTTTCCCTGGTAGCGATTATTCCGCTGGTTTCCTGCGTAATTACCGCTTTCAAAACGGATGCAGAGTATAACAGTACGAATGTTATGACTCCCCCGTCGAGCTGGCTGTACTTTGAAAACTTCGTAAGTGCCTTTAAGAAAGCCGGAATGGGAAGAGCATTTATTAACTCCACGATCATTCTGATAGCAGTATTGATTTTATCCGTATTCATCGGAACACAGCTTGCTTATGTGCTGAACCGTTTTCAATTTTTCGGAAACACCCTGATCCGTAACCTGTTCCTGGTTGCCTGCCAGCTTCCCGGTGTAGCGATGCAGATCGCAGTTTACGAGATGATGTATAAGTTAGGATTTATCAACAATATGTTTGGTTATATCCTGATGACCTGTGGTACGGACGTTATTTCAATTTATATTTACATCCAGTTCTTTGAGAATATTGATTATTCACTGGATGAGTCGGCAATCATGGATGGTGCATCTTACTTCACTATTTTCTACAAAATTTTGCTGCCACTGTTGAAACCGGCTATTGTAACTGCATGTATTCTGAAGGGCGTTGGTACCTACAACGAATACTATAATGCGAACCTTTATCTGCAGGATAAGAAAAGATATGCAACGGTAGCCACCTCTCTGTATACCTTCGTAGGACCCCTGGGAAGTAAATACAACCTGATCTGTGCCGGCGTTATTATTTCGCTGCTTCCTGCACTGATCGTATTTATTACCTGCCAGAAGCAGATTTATTCCGGGTTGACAGCCGGAGCGGTTAAGGGTTAACACAAGACTGATTTTACGGAGGGCGGAATTATGATGGTAAATGAAATTCAGGATCATCTTATGCAGACAATTATTCCCTTTTGGAAGAATTTGAGAGACAATGAGTATGGCGGATATTATGGTTATATGACCTATGATCTTGCAGTGGATAAGAAGGCTGTAAAGGGATGTATCTTAAACAGCCGTATCATGTGGTTCTTCTCCAATGCCTATACCCTGCTTAAGGATGAGTCCCTTTTAGACGAGGCAAAGCATGCCTATGAGTTTTTGAAGAACTGCTGTCTGGATCGTGTGAACGGTGGAATCTTCTGGTCCATCCAGTATGACGGAAAGCCGGAGGATACCACGAAGCATACCTACAATCAGGCATTTGCAATCTATGCTTTAAGCTCATATTATGAAGCGTCCGGTGATGAAGAAGCATTAAGTATTGCCAAAGAGCTGTATCATATTGTTGAAAATAAATGTACCGATGAAATCGGATATCTGGAAGCGTTCAATAAGGAATTCCATCTCATTGAGAACGATAAGCTTTCTGAGAACGGTATCATCGCAGATAAGACAATGAATACCCTGCTTCATGTATTTGAAGCATACACAGAGCTGTATCGTGTGGCCAGGCTCCCGGAAGTGGCAGAGAGCCTTAAGTGGATTATGGATACCTTTGCAACGAAGGTCTATAATCCGGAGCTTCATCGCCAGGAGGTTTTCTTTGACGCAGACATGAATTCGATCCTTGATCTTCATTCCTATGGACATGATATTGAAACCGCATGGTTAATGGATCGCGGTATCGAAGTTCTTGGAGATCCGAAGTACGAGGCACTTCTTTCTCCAATTACGAAGGATCTGACAGCCCAGATTTACAAGGTTGCCTTTGATGGACATTCTCTGGCAAACGAATGTGAAAAGGGTGTTGTGAATACACATCGTATCTGGTGGGTACAGGCAGAAACGGTGGTTGGATTTTTGAATGGTTATGAGAAGGAGCCTTCAAAGACGGAATATCTGGAGGCAGCAGAGAGCGAATGGCAGTTCATCAAGGATCATGTCATTGATAAGCGTGCAGGCTCCGAATGGTTCTGGGAAGTAGACCCGGAGGGTAAGCCTTATGAGGGCAGACCGATTGTAGAACCATGGAAGTGCCCGTATCATAACGGAAGAATGTGTTTCGAAGTAATTAAGAGATCCCGTAAAGAAGGAGGAAAATTCTAACAATGAATAAACAATATGAGATTGAGTCAGCAAAGCTTGAGCTGCTCATCAACCGTAAGAACGAGATCGACCCCGATTTCTATAATGGTATTTATGACCGGTATAAGTATCCGGTATTAACAAGGGAGCATGCTCCGTTAATCTGGCAGTATGACTTTAATCCGGAAACCAATCCTTATTTTATGAAGAGACTTGGAATTAATGCAGTATTGAATTCCGGAGCAATTGAATTAAACGGTAAGTATTATCTGGTAGCCAGAGTAGAAGGAGATGACCGTAAGTCCTTCTTTGCAGTAGCAGAAAGTGACAGCCCGGTGGATGGATTCCGTTTCTGGGATTATCCGATTCTTCTTCCTGATACCTGTCCGGAAGAAACCAACGTATACGATATGCGTCTTACCAAGCATGAAGATGGCTACATCTACGGTGTATTCTGTTCCGAAAGCAAGGATACCTCCGTAAACGATCTTTCTGCGGCAGTTGCAGCGGCAGGTATCGTCAGAACCAGGGATTTAAAGACCTGGGAGAGACTTGACAACTTAACGACACTTCATTCTCCCCAGCAGAGAAACGTGGTTCTTCATCCGGAATTTGTAAACGGAAAATATGCTTTTTACACCAGACCGATGGATGATTTTATTGACACCGGATCAGGCGGTGGCATTGGATTTGGTTTGTGTGATGATATTGAACATGCTGTAATTGACGAAGAGAAGATGACCAGCTTACGTAAGTATCATACCATTACCGAGGTGAAGAATGGTGCGGGCGCTGTTCCGATCAAGACCGAAAAGGGATGGATTCATATTGCACACGGTGTCCGTAACACAGCTGCAGGACTCCGCTATGTTATTTATGCATTTGCAACCGACTTAAATGATCCTTCCAGGGTGATTGCTGAGCCCTCCGGAATGCTGATCGGACCCAGAGGCGGAGAGAGAGTCGGAGATGTTTCCAATGTCGTATTTACCAATGGTGCGATTACAACAGAAAACGGAGATGTATATATTTATTATGCATCCAGCGATACCAGAATGCATGTGGCATCCACAACGATTGACAAGCTGATTGACTATGTATTCAATACTCCCCAGGATCCGCTTCGTTCTGTAGAATGTGTTGCTCAGAGATGTGACCTTGTAAAGAAGAATCTGGAATACCTGAATCGCAGATAATTACAGTTCAGCCATGCCTTACACAATCATTTCTGCATGGCTGAACTGTTATCGCAGATAATGCGCTGCGGCTTATAAAATGAAACTATAAACCAACAGAAAGGAAAATAAAATGAGCGAATTAAAAATGATTGCCCCTCCTGTTAAGAATGTTCCCTGGCAGGAAAGACCTGCAAATTTAACAGGAGCACCGATCTGGAGATATACAGAGAACCCGATCATCGGAAGAAATCCGGTAGAGGGTGTTGCAAGAATCTTTAACAGTGCCGTAATGCCTTACGGAGATGAATTCATCGGTGTATTCCGTGGCGAGCAGACAAACGGTATCCCTTATATCTATATGGGAAGAAGTAAGGATGGCATTCACTGGGATTTCGATAAGGAAAAGATTCCTTTTGTCAATGAAAAGGGAGAACCTTTCATGCCCAGATATGCCTATGATCCGAGACTTGTAAAGGTAGAGGATACCTATTACATCATCTGGTGTCAGGATTTCTACGGTGCTTCCATTGGTATGGCGAAGACCACCGATTTCAAGACCTTCACAAGATTGGAGAATCCGTTCATTCCTTACAACAGAAATGCGGTATTGTTCCCTCGTAAGATCAACGGCAACTACATGCTGTTAAGCAGACCTTCCGACAGCGGGCATACACCGTTTGGAGATATTTTCTTAAGCGAAAGCCCGGATCTTGTATACTGGGGCAGACACAGACATGTGATGAGCCAGGGAAGCGAATGGTGGGAATCCGTTAAGATCGGTGGCGGTGCTGCTCCGATCGAGACAAGCGAAGGATGGCTCCTGTTCTATCATGGCGTAAGCGGAACCTGTAACGGATTTGTTTACTCCATCGGTGGTGCAATCCTTGACCTGGAGAATCCTTCTATTGTAAAATATCGTTGTGAAACCTTCCTTCTTACTCCGGAAGAGTGGTATGAGGAAAGAGGATTCGTTCCTAATGTATGTTTCCCCTGTGCAACGATTCATGATCCGGAAACCGGTAAAATCGCAATTTACTATGGTTGTGCAGACAGCTATGTAGGTCTTGCATTTACACAGTTCGAGGATATTGTTGCTTATATTAAAGAGCACAGCAGATTGACTGAAACTGATACAGAAATCGGCATCAGATAAGGTGCTTAACAGCTACGACAGGAATTATAAAAGGAATGGAAAGGCTTGTTGAAAAGCAAGCCTTTCTGAATATTTTCCAAAGAAACAGGTTGGGGAGGTGTCTATGGGATATCCGGTAGATTTTGAAAAAGGTGAGTTAAACAGAGGTAACTGGAAGCGCATTAAAGCGTGCATGAAAAAGGCAGAAGCAGGAGAACCGGTCAAGGTTGGATTCCTCGGAGGATCCATTACGCAGGGAAGTCTGTCTTCCACACCCGAAACATGCTATGCTTATCTGGTTTATAAGTGGTGGAAGGAGAAGTTTCCGCAGGCGCAGATAGAATATATTAATGCAGGAATTGGCGGTACAACCTCCCAGTTTGGTGTATCCAGGGTAGAGCAGCATTTATTACAGAAAAAGCCTGACTTTATTCTGATTGAGTTTGCAGTAAATGATGATAACAATGAATTTTTCAGAGAGACCTACGAAGGTCTGATCCGTAAAACCTATGGTGATGCAAGTGCGCCGGCCGTTCTTTTGATGAACAATGTCCGGTATGATAACGGAATCAGCGCAGAGGATCAGCATGCAGCAGTAGCACGTGCTTATCAGCTTCCGATGGTCAGCATGAAGAGTACGATTTTACCTCCGGTAAAATCCGGTCAGATTAAGAATCGTGAAATCACGCCGGATGATCTTCATCCGAACGATGACGGTCATGCACTGGTAGCAAAGGTTATTACCACATTTTTAGAGAAAGTTTATCAGGATCGTAATACCGAAGAGGCAGATCCTGACTTTAACGGGAAAACACTTCCGGATCCGATTACTGCCAATGAGTATGAGAATTCGGTACGATATAAAAATTATAACAGCACTCCGGCTCTTAACGGTTTCCGGAAGGATCCCCATAAGAAGAAGGAGTTTCTGGATATTTTCAGCGGAGGCTTTATTGCTTCCAGCGTAGGAGATGAAATCTCCTTTGACATTGAAGCAACGGGAATTGCGATCCAGTATCGCAAAACGATCCACAGACCGACTCCGGTTGCAGAGGTTGTGGTGGATGGAGATGAAAGCACGAGGACCGTTCTTGACGGAAACTTTGATGAGGACTGGGGTGACTGCCTGTTTATCCAGACGATAACCCGTCATACCGAACTTAAGAAGCATCATGTGCAGATCCGCATTATTGAAGCTCATGAAGACGATCAGGTACCATTCTATCTGGTATCTGTGATCGGTTCTAAATAACCAAAGGGGGAGAGGGTATGGCATCAAAAAAAGAAAAAAAGATTAAGTTACCGAAATTATCTAAGTTACCGAAAACGGACAAGGTGAAGAAACAGAAGAAGGAAGCTGCCAGACCGGATTTCAAAAAAATGCTTGCCGGTCTGAAAAATTTGGGGGGATCAAATAAAAAGAGCATTCTCAGCACATTGCTTGTAGCGTTTATGGTGCCGGTTGTGCTGATGATTGCATTGGGTGTTGTGTCCTATCGTACGGCCTCATCCGGTATAGTAGACAAATATAAAGAGTCTGCACAATCAACCGTATCGGCAGTAGGTGATTATTTTAATCTGGTCTGTACCAATATTTCAAATAAAGCTGTCGAGATGATTACGAACAGTGATGTGGGCGATTATTATGATAAGTATTACGGAAAACAGGAATCAAAAGCATTGGAGACCTTCCGTAGTGCGAAATCCGATATTGGTAATGCCAAGTCTACAAACAAGAATATTTACAGTTGTACGGTTATTCCTGAGGGAGGTGCATACCTTTCCACCTTATCCGGCGGTATGACAGAAACACCTGTGGCAGATTTCAGTAATACGGCTGAAGGACAGTATTTTGCAGCCAATAGCACCCAGAGAAACAGATGGCTGGGTTACCAGACTTATCTGGATGATAATATGCAGAGCAAACAGGAAAAATATGCCATGGTTTATTATCAGAAATTTTCCAATTCGGATGCTTATCTGGTTATGTCACTGGATATATCCGTAGCAGAGAAGATGCTGGGAGAAATCGATTTCGGCAAGGGCAGCGTGAAGGCACTTGTAACCGCTGACGGAAGAGAAGTGGCTTTTGAGCAGAAGACAGATAATCCTGCCGAAGCGGATGCTGTATCGGATGAGAAAGAGGAAGCTGCAGATGCAAAGCAGTGGTTTGTAGGAAGTGACTTCTATGAAAGTACTAAGGAAGCCGAAGAACCCGGCTACATGGATGTTAAGATTAATGGTAAAAAATATGTATATATTTATACACCTGTAGGCAACACCAAAGCCATGATCTGTACCCTGATACCGCAAAGCAATGTGCTCGGACAGGTGGGAAGTATTAAGTACATTACGATCTTCATGGTAATTCTGGCAGCAGGTGCGGCACTTGTCACCGGTTTTGTGATTTCTACCGGCATCAGTAAGACCGTAAGGGAAATGAGCGGAGGCCTTGCCAAGGTAGCACAGGGTGATTTAACCCAGGACTTTACTACAAAAAGGCAGGATGAGTTTAAAGAGCTGACCGGAAGCCTCAATGCCATGATAGAGAGTATGCGGGGATTAATGCGGGATATGAAGCAGTTCGGCAGTAAGGTAACCGGACTTGCGGAGAATGTTTCTGATAAAACCGGGGTCATCAATACTTCCATGCAGGATATAGCAAGAGCCATGGATGAAGTGGCAGGCGGTGTGCAGGGACAGGCAGAGGATACGGAGAGCAGCAATGAGAATATGATAAGCTTCTCTGAAAATATTACGACAGTTACGGAAAAAACCTCACACATGGGACAGACCGCAGATAAAGCAATTGAAGCCGTGGAACAGGGAAGGGTGATTGTTCAGGAATTAAGCGGTAAGTCGGATACAACCGTATCCTTAACCAGAGTGCTGGTCGACGATATTGACGCTGTACAGAAGAATTCCGAGGAAATCAAGAGCTTTGTTGACGTGATTAACAGTATTGCCGGACAGACGAATCTGCTTTCCTTAAATGCATCCATAGAGGCAGCCAGAGCGGGAGAAGCCGGAAGAGGCTTTGCAGTGGTAGCAGAAGAAATCCGTAAGCTGGCGGATCAGTCCAAGGAATCCGGTAATAAGATTCATGAGATCGTTAAGAAGATTGGTGAGACCGCGGATAAGACAACGGCATCAGCAAGAGAGGCAGAGAGCATGGTCAATGAGCAGGCAAGGGCGCTGCAGGAGACGGTCAATGTGTTTGAAATGATTCAGGATTGTGTAGGTGAGCTGGTAGAGGGTATCCGTTTGATTACGCAAAGACTGGAAGAGAGTATGCTTGAGAAGGATAAAGTGGAAAGTTCCCTGCAGAATATTGCTTCTGTGTCTGAAGAGGTTGCTGCATCCACACAGGAGGTTACGGCTACTTTGGGAGAACAGGTATCTGTTGTCCAGACATTAAAAGAAGAAGTAGAGTTGCTTAGAAGCGATGCACTGGAGCTGGATAAATCCATTGAGAGATTTAAAATTGATTAAGCAAGGCTGAACTGTTACATAAAGCGGGATGACCGCGAGAAAGGAAATGAAATTATGTTTCGTGACGATTTTGTCTGGGGTGTTGCAAGCAGCGCATATCAGATTGAAGGAAGAGATGCCAATGACGGTGCAGGCGCAATGATCTGGGATAAGTTCATTGCAGAGGGCGGCACGAAGGATGGCTATGGAGCAGAGGTTGCATGTGACCACATGCATCGTTACAAGGATGATTTTGCATTAATGAGACTGATGGGAATTAAGGCATACCGCTTTTCCATCAGTTGGGCAAGACTGATTCCGGAAGGAACCGGCAAGGTGAATGAAAAGGCTGTTGCCTTATACCGGGATATGATCCTGGAAATGAAAAAGAATGGAATCGAGCCGTATCTGACCATGTATCACTGGGAATTTCCCCAGGCGTTACAGGACAGGGGCGGCTGGTTGAATGAAGAGGTTATTCAGTGGTTTGGAGAATATGCCAGGGTTGTTGCGGAAAACTTTTCCGATATCTGCGAGAATTTCATCACCTTAAATGAGCCGGAATGCTTCGTTGGAATCGGACATATGTCCGGATGGCATGCACCGGGCCTGCATCTTCCGTATAAGGATGTGTTCCAGATTGCACACAATGCACTGCGCGCACATGGACAGGCAGTTATTAATCTTCGTAAATATGCCTGTCGTCCGATTAAGGTCGGCTATGCACCGACCTGTGGTATGGCATACCCTGTAAGTAATAAACCGGAGGATGTGGAAGCAGCAAGAAAGGTACTGTTTGGCTTTTATCAGCCGATGGATAACTGGACATGGAATGTAGCATGGTTTAATGATCCGGTATTCTTAGGAAAATATCCGGAAGAAGGCCTGGAGAAGTTCGCGGAATATCTGCCGGAAATCACCGATGAAGATATGAAGCTGATTTCCCAGCCGCTGGATTTCATGGGACAGAATATTTATAATGGATACTTTGTAAAAGCAGGTGAAAACGGAGAAATCGAATTTCCCGAAAGACCGGAGGGCTTTCCGAAGACCGCAGCCAACTGGCCGGTTACACCGGACTGCTTCTACTGGGGTGTGAAGTTTATTTATGACCGTTATAAGCTTCCTCTGTTTGTGACAGAAAACGGTATGTCCTGCCATGATGATGTATCCCTTGATGGCAGAGTACATGATCCGAACCGTCAGAACTTCCTCGACATGTATATTTCTGCATTACAGAAGGCAAACGATGAAGGCGTGGATGTCCGTGGTTACTTCTTATGGACATTTTTAGATAACTTTGAATGGGATAAGGGATATACCGAGCGGTTTGGAATTGTCCATGTGGATTTTGCAACCCAGAAGCGAATCGTAAAGGATTCGGCATTCTGGTATCAGAAGGTGATTGAAATGAACGGAGCAAATTTATCTATTAATACAAAGCAGAGACCGATTCTGTTCCTGGAGCCGGTATTTAAGGAAATGATCTGGGGTGGAAACCGTTTAAGAAGCCTCTTTGGATATGATATTCCGGGTGAGGATACCGGAGAATGCTGGGCAATCGGTGCCCATCAGAACGGGGACTGCGTCGTAAAGGAAGGTCTCTTCAAAGGAAAGACCCTTTCCAGGTTATGGAAGGAGGATCCATATCTTTTTGGCGATGAAGAAGGAGACCGCTTCCCGCTGCTGATTAAGATTATTGATGCAAAGGACAACTTAAGTATTCAGGTACATCCGGATGATGCTTACGCACAGGTTCATGAGAATGGATCCTTAGGAAAGACCGAATGCTGGTACATTCTGGACTGCCCGGAGGACGCAGAGCTTGTGATTGGGCATAATGCGAAGACAAAGGAAGAGCTTACGGAAATGATTTCCGAAGGCAGGTGGGATGAGTTTATCCGCCGCGTTCCGATTAAGAAGGGGGATTTCATCCAGATCAATCCGGGAACCGTACATGCAATCACCAGTGGCTGCCTGATCTTAGAGACGCAGCAGAACAGTGACATTACCTATCGTGTGTATGATTATGACCGTCTGCAGAATGGAAAGCCGCGTCAGTTACATGTACAGCAGAGTATTGATGTGATTAATGTTCCTGCGGCATCTGCCGAAGACAGTGTGAAGTATGTCGGAGACCTGCCGAAGGATCAGTTGAATGAACTGATTCACTGTCCTTACTATACCGTATGGAAGCTGGATGTGACAAAGCCGGTTTCTATCGAACAGACGCATCCGTTTATGAATGTGAGTGTCATTGAAGGAGAGGGACTGGTAAATGGACAGATGATCCGCAAGGGTGATCATTTTATCCTTCCTGCCGGAATCGGAACCGTTGATTTCCAGGGAGACATGAGTCTGATTTTATCTTCTACAAAATAAGTTAAAAGTTGATTAAAAAGTCATAAAAATATGATTTATAAAGGCGCAGGAGGAAATCTCTTGCGCCTTGCTTTATTTTCGACTAGAATGGAAGGGTAAGGGAAGCTTCTGTCAGGAAGTATGGGGGAGAGCAACTCCATGCTTCGTGAAAAGATTTTCCGTGAAACGCTGCGGGATTGCGGCCGGATGAAATTCTGGATATTGCGGAGGAATATGGAAGGCTGTATGAGGTCGAATATGCAACATTCAATAATGTACTCACTTATGCAAGTGAGCACCTTGCGCTTTTTAAGGATAAATATATTTTTATCAACAGTATTCCAGGATATTTCATCGAGGGAGAGGACAAGGAACGTCTGGTAAAACAGTACTCAGATCTGCTTTCCCAGTGCACGATTGAAATAAATCAGATAAAATCGGATGAAGGAGGAAACAAATAAGATGATTAATGAACAATATAAGAAAATGCTGGAGGGAAAATCCGTCATCCGGCAGCTTTCCGAATTTGCAACAGCCCGGGGAAAAGAGATTGGTTATGAGAATGTTTTTGACTACAGTCTCGGCAATCCGTCCGTGCCTGTTCCGGATGCATTTAATGAAGAGATGATTCATCTCATTCAGACGAAAAGCTCCATGGAAATTCACGGCTACAGCCCAAGTCTTGGAATCACTTCAGTGAGAGAAAAGATTGCAGAATCCCTGAACCGCAGATTTGATATGGATTATAAGGCAGCGCACATTTTTCCGACCTCAGGTGCAGCCGGAGCGATTGCACATGCGGTCCGCTGTGTAACGAAGCCCGGGGATGAGGTACTGACCTTTGCACCATTTTTCCCGGAGTATAATCCATATATCAATATGACCGGGGCAACGCTTAAGGTGGTGCCGGCGAATACTGTGGACTTCCAGATTAACTTTGACCGGCTTAAGGAAATGCTGAATGAAAAGACTGCAGCAGTCCTCATTAATACCCCGAACAATCCGTCCGGTGTGGTATACAGTGCAGCAACCTTACAGAAGCTTGCAGATCTGCTTTGTTCAAAGCAGAAGGAATATGGACATGATATCTTCCTGATTTCCGATGAACCATATCGTGAGATTGTGTTCGCCGGAGTGGAAGCTCCTTATGTATCCAAATTTTATGACAATACCCTGTCCTGCTATTCCTATTCCAAGTCCTTATCCCTGCCGGGAGAACGTATCGGATATGTGGCAGTCAATCCCAGATGCACGGATGCGGAACTGATCAGTGCGATCTGTGCACAGATTTCCAGGGGAATCGGACACAACTGTCCTTCCTCCATTATTCAGCTTGCTGTTTCGGAGGTAGTGGACATGACCTCGGATATGTCCGTTTATGAAACGAATATGAACCTGTTATACAATGAACTGACAAGCCTTGGATTCGAGTGTGTGAAACCGGGCGGAACCTTCTATATTTTTCCAAAGGCGCTTGAAGAGGATGCGACAGCATTCAGCCAGAAGGCATTAAAGTACGATCTTGTTCTGGTTCCTTCCGACAGCTTCGGTGTCCCGGGATATTTCCGTATGGCCTACTGCATTGATACGGAGAAGGTGGAGCGCTCGCTTACCGCACTTCGCAGGTTTGTGAAGGAAAATTACTAAAAAGTTTCATATTTTATGGTGATCCTGTCATAAGAATAGTATGAAAGACATAACGATTCCGTACAGGTCGAAACATTTACGGCTGAAACCGTGAGTATGATTCAGTAGTGCAAAATACTGTCAGTAAAGCTGATTTTGCACAGTAACTGTGAAGGTGCAGATCAGTTACAAGGCATCATTTTGAGAGGAAATAAAAGATTATGATCGAAATCTTAAAAGCAATTCTGTTTGGTATTGTAGAGGGGATTACAGAGTGGCTTCCGATCAGCAGTACCGGACATATGATTCTGTTGAATGAAATCGTGTCCCTGAATGTATCGGAAGAGTTTTACAGCATGTTTGAAGTGGTGATCCAGCTTGGAGCGATCCTTGCCGTTGTGATTCTGTTCTGGAATCAGATCTGGCCATTTGGAAAGAAGGATAATAAAGAGCCGCTGGCAAAGGACGGAGTCGGAGCCTTTGTGAAATGGGATATTTTCAAGCTCTGGTTTCACATTCTGGTATCCTGTGTACCGGCAGCCATAGTCGGTCTGCTCTTTGATGAACAGTTAGAAGCATTGTTTTACAATTATCAGACCGTAGCAATTATGCTGATTCTGTTTGGTATTGCATTTATTGTGATTGAGAATTACCATAAAGGAAAGAAGGCGAAGGTGACAGCCTTAGACGGAATTGATTATAAGCTTGCTTTCTGGATCGGTATGTTCCAGCTGATTGCAGCAATTTTTCCCGGTACTTCGCGTTCGGGAGCAACCATCGTCGGAGCACTGCTGCTTGGTGTATCCAGAACGGTTGCGGCAGAATATACCTTCTTCCTGGCCATTCCGGTTATGTTTGGAGCAAGCCTCTTAAAGGGAGTGAAGTTCCTTGCAGGTGCGTCCATGACTTCCATGGAGGGAGCAATTCTTGCAGTCGGCATGGTTGTTGCATTTGTGGTATCCTTCTTCGTGATCAAGTTCCTGCTTGGTTATATTAAGAAGCATGACTTTAAGGTGTTTGGATATTACCGGATTGCACTGGGTATTATTGTGATTCTTTTCTTCCTGATCCGGGGCTGAAAAGTGTTACATCATGTTCTTACGCAGTCTGACAGCAAGTGTCTGGCTGCTGTGTGAGCAGTAACTGAAAACTGACAGTTTAGCGCAGAAATGTTGACAAGCAGGGACTTATGGTGTATGCTTCATCATATTGAAGTGTATGCTTCATCAAATGATTGGGGAAATGTCAGGTTAAGAAGTGAAAGGAGTTAGTCATGGCAGAAGTAAAAAAAGCAACAGCAAAAGTAGTTGCTAAGGTACCGGCTGAAGAGAAAAAGGTGGAAGTTAAGGCAGCAGAGGTAAAAGCACCCGAAGTTAAGGCAGAAGTTAAGAAAGAGGCAGTTAAGAAGACTCCCGCTGCTAAGAAAGCACCTGCTAAGAAGGCACCTGCAGCTAAGAAAGAAACCGTCAAGAAGGAAACAGTGAAAAAGGCACCCGCTGCTAAGAAACCTGTTGTAAAAGAAGAAGTAAACTTCCAGTTCAGTGGAAAATCTTATACTTCTGAAGATCTTATCAGAATTACCAGGGATGTATGGAAATATGATTTAAATGGTAAGGAAGAGGATGTAAAGAGCATTGAACTTTATGTAAAGCCTGAAGAGAACACTGCTTATTATGTAATTAATGGTGATGTAACAGGAAGCTTCTTTATCTAATTCCAAGCTTGAAACCGATATACATAAGTAAAGTAAGAAAGAGTCGTTGTGTTAGTATACGCTAAGCAACGGCTCTTATTTATCGCTACTGTAACTGTTTTCCACCCACCACAGAACAAACATTCGATTTGCTCTGTACTTTTTTAAATGGGAATGATATAATGAGCCACAGAGAAAACCAGGTGACTCCGAAGGAGGCATTTGGTTTTCCGGGCTCATTAACGAGCAAATATCCTGCGAAGCAGGATGAAGAGCACGAAGTGCGGATTTTCGAGTGATATGTAGACTCAATCAATATATGATAGTAAAGTTGATCAGGAGTATGTTATGGATCATTTTAAGTTAGTATCAGAATATCAGCCGACCGGTGATCAGCCGCAGGCAATTGCAGAGCTGGTGAAGGGATTCCGGGAGGGAAACCAGTTTGAAACACTGCTGGGAGTAACCGGCTCCGGTAAGACCTTCACCATGGCGAATGTAATTGCTGCATTGAATAAGCCGACGCTGGTGATTGCACATAATAAGACCCTGGCAGGGCAGTTATATGGGGAATTCAAGGAATTCTTCCCGGAGAATGCCGTGGAGTATTTTGTCTCCTATTACGATTACTATCAGCCGGAGGCATATGTTCCTTCATCGGATACTTATATTGCAAAGGATTCTTCCATTAATGATGAAATTGATAAATTAAGGCTGTCTGCGACAGCATCTCTTTCCGAGAGAAAGGATGTTGTCGTGGTGGCGAGTGTATCCTGTATTTACGGTCTGGGTTCTCCGGATGATTATCAGGACATGATGGTGTCCCTGCGTCCGGGAATGAGTAAGGACAGGGATCAGGTTATTAAAGAACTGATTGATATCCGGTATGACCGGAACGATATGGACCTGGACCGCAGCTGTTTCCGGGTCCGGGGTGATGTGCTTGAGATCTATCCGGCACAAGGCGGAGATTATCTGATCCGGGTAGAGTTTTTCGGAGATGAAATCGATCGTATTACAGAGGTTGAGCCCTTAAGCGGTAAGGTGCATGCATCACTGCAGCATATTACCATCTTTCCGGCATCACACTATGTCGTACCGCAGGAGAAGATTAACAAGGCCTGTGAAGCACTGGAGGAAGAACTGGAAGAGCGGGTGCTCTTTTTCAAGAGCGAGGATAAGCTTCTGGAAGCACAGCGTATTTCCGAGAGGACGAACTTTGATATTGAGATGCTGCGTGAGACAGGCTTCTGTTCGGGAATTGAGAATTATTCACGTCATTTAAACGGTATGCGGGAGGGGGAACCGCCGCACACCCTGCTCGATTATTTTAAGGATGATTTTCTCATCATTATTGATGAGTCCCATATTACGATTCCACAGATCGGAGCGATGTATGTCGGGGACCGTTCGAGGAAGACTACTCTTGTGGATTATGGTTTCCGTCTGCCATCGGCATTGGATAACCGGCCGCTGAGCTTTGGAGAATTTGAGCAGCATATTGATCAGATGCTGTTCGTGTCCGCAACCCCTTCCACGTATGAGGAGGAGCATGAGCTACTGCGCACAGAGCAGATTATCCGGCCGACGGGACTTCTGGATCCGGAGATTTTCGTCCGTCCGGTGGAAGGACAGATTGATGATCTGATTTCGGAGATCCGGAAGGAAACGGAGAAGCATAATAAGGTTCTGGTAACGACGCTCACGAAGCGGATGGCTGAGGACCTGACCGATTATATGAAGGATGTGGGAATCCGTGTGAAGTACCTGCATTCTGATATTGATACATTGGAACGGGCACAGATCATCCGGGATATGCGTCTTGATGTGTTCGATGTGCTTATCGGTATTAACCTTCTGAGGGAGGGACTGGATATTCCTGAGATCTCCCTTGTTGCAATTCTCGATGCGGATAAGGAGGGCTTTCTGCGTTCGGAGACATCCCTGATCCAGACCGTTGGACGTGCCGCACGTAACGCAGAGGGACATGTTATTATGTATGCCGACAACATGACGGATTCCATGAAGGCGGCAATTGAAGAGACCGGCCGCCGTCGGACAATCCAGCAGAAGTATAACGAAGAGCATCATATTACGCCTCAGACCATTAAAAAAGCAGTCCGTGATCTCATCAGTATCTCCAGGACGATTGCCAAAGAAGAGATCCAGTTCGAGAAGGATCCGGAATCCATGAGTGCGGACGAATTGAAGAAGCTGATTGCCAGGGTGGAGAAGCAGATGCGCAAGGCAGCAGCCGATCTGAATTTCGAGGCGGCAGCCGAGCTTCGTGATAAGATGGTAGAGCTTAAGATGAAGCTGCAGGAGATCGAGAGAGAGAAGGAAAAGGAGCAAGAACCATGAGTATCAAGTTATCCGACCAGCATGTGCCGGTTGCCAAGATGCACCCGCGTGAATACATTAAAATCCGTGGAGCAGCAGAACATAATTTAAAAAATCTCGATGTGGATATCCCGAGAAATGAACTGGTCGTTCTGACAGGACTGTCAGGTTCCGGCAAGTCTTCTCTGGCATTTGATACGATTTATGCAGAGGGACAGAGACGTTACATGGAGTCCCTGTCTTCTTATGCCCGTCAGTTCTTAGGACAGATGGAAAAGCCGAATGTGGAGAAGATTGAGGGGCTGTCCCCCGCCATTTCCATTGACCAGAAATCAACGAACCGCAACCCGAGATCCACCGTTGGAACCGTAACGGAGATCTATGACTATTTCCGTCTGTTATATGCCAGAATCGGTATTCCGCATTGTCCGAACTGTGGAAAAGAAATCCGTAAGCAGACCGTGGATCAGATGGTGGATCAGATTATGGAGCTTCCGGAGGGAACGAAGATCCAGCTTCTGGCACCGGTAGTACGTGGACGGAAAGGTGAGCATGTGAAGGTCTTTGAGCGTGCGAAACGAAGCGGTTATGTGCGTGTCCGTGTAGATGGCAATATGTATGAGCTGTCAGAGGATATTTCTCTGGACAAGAACATCAAGCATAATATTGAAATTGTGGTGGATCGTCTGGTGATCAAACCGGAGATTGAACGCAGACTTACCGATTCCATTGAAAATGTCCTGGCATTGGCCGAGGGACTTCTAATGGTAGATGTGATTGGTGGGGAAACCATCAATTTCAGCCAGAGCTTTTCCTGCCCGGATTGTGGAATCAGTATTTCGGAGATTGAGCCGAGAAGCTTTTCCTTTAATAATCCGTTTGGCGCCTGTCCGGTCTGTTTTGGTCTTGGATATAAGATGGAGTTTGATCCGGAGCTGATGATTCCGGATAAGAAGCTCAGTATTAACGAAGGTGCCATTCAGGTCATGGGCTGGCAGTCGAGTAAAGATGAGGGAAGCTTTACCAATGCGGTTCTGCGTGCTCTTTCGAAGGAATATCAGTTCAGCCTGGATACCCCGATTGAGAAGCTGCCTAAGGATGTTTATGACATGCTGATTTACGGAACGAACGGCAGGGAAGTGAAGGTACATTACAAGGGACAGCGTGGAGAAGGAATTTATCCGATTGCCTTTGAAGGAATTATCAAGAATACTGAGAAACGGTACCGTGAAACCGGTTCGGATATTATGAAGCAGGAATATGAAACCTTTATGCGTATTACACCGTGTAAGGAATGTAACGGAATGCGTCTTAAAAAAGAATCCTTAAGTGTGACCGTCTGTGGCAGGAATATTTATGAAATCACCTCAATGCCGATCTGTGACCTGAATGAGTTCTTACAGAATATGGAACTTACCGCACAGCAGCAGATCATTGGCAAACAGGTATTGAAGGAGATTAAGGCGAGAGTCGGATTCCTTGTGGATGTCGGGCTGGATTACCTGTCGCTTTCGAGGGCAACGGGAACCCTGTCCGGCGGGGAAGCACAGCGTATCCGTCTGGCAACGCAGATTGGTTCCGGACTTGTGGGCGTGTGCTATATTCTTGATGAGCCGAGCATTGGCCTTCATCAGAAGGATAACGATAAGCTGTTAAATACGTTGAAAAATTTAAGAGATCTTGGCAATACGCTGATTGTGGTAGAACATGATGAGGATACCATGCTGGAGGCCGACGACATTGTGGATATCGGCCCCGGCGCCGGCTCCCATGGTGGAGAAGTGGTGGCTCATGGAACGGCCGAAGAGATCATGAAGATCGAAGGTTCACTGACCGGTCAGTATTTAAGCGGCAGAATGCAGATTCCGGTTCCACAGACGCGCCGTAAGCCGAAGGACTGGCTTAAGATTACAGGTGCCCAGGAAAACAACTTAAAGAATATTGATGTGAAGATCCCGCTGGGCGTATTTACCTGTGTTACAGGTGTATCCGGATCCGGTAAGAGCTCTCTGATAAATGAGATTCTGTATAAGACACTGGCAAGAGAACTGAACCGTGCGAGAACCATTCCGGGTAAGCACAGGAATATTACAGGAATTAAGAAGCTGGATAAGGTAATTGACATTAACCAGTCACCGATCGGACGTACCCCACGTTCTAATCCGGCCACCTATACCGGAGTTTTTGATCAGATCCGTGATCTGTTTGCAGGAACACCGGATGCCAAGGCCCGCGGTTACAAGAAGGGGCGTTTCAGCTTTAATGTCAAGGGAGGCCGGTGCGAGAACTGTGGCGGTGATGGTATTATCAAGATTGAAATGCATTTTCTTCCGGATGTGTATGTGCCGTGTGAGGTCTGCGGCGGTAAACGGTATAACCGTGAAACTCTGGAGGTAAAATATAAGGGAAAGAATATCTATGATATTCTGGACATGACGGTGGAGGAGGCCGTACCATTCTTCGAAAATGTGCCGTCGATCCGCAATAAGATCGAAACCCTGAATGATGTCGGACTGTCCTATATCAAACTGGGACAGCCTTCTACAACATTATCCGGTGGAGAAGCACAGCGGATCAAACTGGCGACAGAACTGAGCCGGAGAAGTACCGGAAATACCATTTATATTCTGGATGAGCCGACAACCGGACTTCATTTTGCAGATGTACACAAGCTGGTAGAAATCCTGCAGCGTCTGACCGATAACGGAAATACCGTTGTTGTAATTGAGCATAACCTGGATGTCATTAAGACAGCAGACTATATTATTGACATGGGACCGGATGGTGGTGACCGTGGCGGAACAGTTGTGACATGCGGTACGCCGGAGGAGGTAGCAGAGCATCCGACGTCCTATACCGGAAAATATGTGAAGAAAATGCTGGAGAGATATAAAGAAAATGTGGAGAAATACCGAAATAATTAAAAATTTATGAAATCCCTTTGAAAATATTATGGTATGGGTTATAATACTTATTAATTATGCTGTGAGAATAGAAAGGGGTACATGAAAATGCAGTACACAGATATCGGTATTGATTTAGGAACAGCAAGTATTCTTGTTTACATCAGAGGAAGAGGAGTCGTCCTTAAGGAGCCCTCTGTTGTGGCTTTTGATAGAGATACAGATAAGATTATGGCAATTGGTGAGGATGCCAGACTGATGCTTGGAAGAACACCGGGCAATATTATTGCCGTGCGCCCTCTGCGTCAGGGTGTTATTTCCGATTACCGCGTCACAGAACAGATGATGAAATATTTCATTCAGAAGGCAATGGGACGGAAGGCATTCCGGAAGCCCCGTATTGCGGTCTGTGTACCGAGCGGAGTTACCCAGGTAGAGAGGAAGGCTGTTGAAGACGCGACTCTGCAGGCCGGTGCACGTGAAGTATCCATTATCGAAGAGCCGATTGCAGCAGCGATTGGTGCAGGAATTGATATTTCCAAGCCCTGTGGAAACATGATTGTGGATATTGGCGGTGGTACTTCCGATATTGCAGTTATTTCTCTGGGGGGTACGGTTGTTAGTGCATCCATTAAGATCGCCGGTGATGATTTCGATGAGGCGCTTGTCCGCTATATGCGTAAGAAACATAATCTTCTGATTGGTGAAAGAACCGCAGAGGACATTAAGATTAAGATTGGTTCCGCTTATAAGCGTGCGGAAGTAGACTACATGGATGTCCGTGGACGTAATCTGGTAACCGGTCTGCCGAAGACCATTACCGTTTCTTCCGAGGAAACCGAAGAAGCGCTTCGTGAGGCAACTTCACAGATTATTGAAACGATCCACAGTGTTTTAGAGAAGACTCCTCCGGAACTGGCAGCCGATATTGCAGACCGCGGTATCGTTCTTACCGGTGGCGGTTCCCTGCTCCGTGGTCTTGAAGACCTCATTGCAGAGAAGACCGGAATCAATACGATGACCGCAGAGGATCCGATGACTGCAGTGGCAATCGGAACCGGTAAGTATGTAGAATTTTTAGCAGGCTATAAAGAAGATTAAAGATAACTGTGAAGGTACGGAACAGTTATGATTAAAGGAGAGCAGAATGGTTAAAGGATTGTATACCGCCTATACTGGCATGATCAATCAGGAACACAGAATGGATGTGCTGACCAACAATCTGGCCAATGCGGATACCAACGGATATAAGAAGGAAGGTGCTACGGCACAGTCTTTCGATTCGATCCTTGCGTACAAAATCAAGGATAACTCCGAAGGATACCGTCTGGCGAAGAGAACCGGTGTGCATAACCCGGGTGTGAAGATTGGTGAAGGCTATACAGATTTTTCCCAGGGACCTTTGAAGACAACAGAGAATCCTTACGACCTGGCATTGACCGATAAGGGATTCTTTGCAGTGGAATTTACCGATAAGCAGGGGGAAACCTCTGTGAAATATACCAGAGATGGGAACTTTACCCTGAATGAATCCGGAGAACTGGTGACACAGGATGGAGACCGTGTCCTTGGAACGAATGGACAGCCGGTGAAGATTGATCCGCTGAAGGACACCCAGATCAATGTACAGGGACAGATCATTCAGGATGGTAAAGTCGCAGCCACGATTCAGGTTACGGATTTTGAGGATTATAATTATCTGAAGCGTTATGGCGAGAACTATTTTGAACCGATTGACGGTGCAACCGAAAAGGATACCACAGCGAAGGTGTATGCCGGATATCTGGAAAACTCGAATATCTCTGTGGTGACAGAAATGGTAAATATGATTACGGTTTCCAGAGCATATGAGACGAATCAGAAGGTCATAACTACATATGACGGAACGCTCGATATTGCAGCCAACCAGCTTGGCAAAGTATAGGAGGTAGCAGGACATGGTTAGAAGTTTATGGACAGCAGCAACAGGTATGAATGCACAGCAGACGAATGTGGATACCATTGCCAACAATCTTGCCAATGTAAATACAATGGGATATAAGACACAGGCGGCACAGTTCAAGTCTCTGTTATATCAGACACTTCAGACAGCAACCACCACGGCGAACGGAGATCCGAAGCCGACCAGCTCCCAGGTAGGACTTGGTGTGCGGAATTCCTCGATCAATTCCATTTTTACACAGGGAAGCTTACTGGATTCTGCCAGTGATACCTCTTTTGCAATCGAAGGAGAGGGCTTCTTTGCGATCCGTGGAGAAGATGGAAATACTTACTATACCAGAAACGGTGACTTTACCTGGGCAACGAACGGAGCTAACGGCATGATGCTGACAACGACAGACGGACTTCCGGTTCTGGATTCTTCAGGAAAAGCCATTACCCTGAACAACAGTTATGTAACAAGCAGAATTACCATTACCGGGGACGGAAGAATCTGTTATCCGGATGCCAATAATAATCCGCGGCCAATCGGCATGCAGATTGGTATGTTTCAGTTTAACAATCCCGGTGGCTTGGAGCGGCAGGGTGACAGCCTGTGGGCGGTGACCGGAGCCAGTGGCCAGGCACTGAACGAGTCAACTAACAATTCCGTTAAGAAGAGCAAGATGGTGCAGGGGTATCTGGAAGGTTCCAATGTGCAGGTTGCCACCGAAATGGTTAACTTAATTGTGGCACAGCGTGCTTATGAAATGAATTCCAAGGCAATTACAACAACCGATGAGATGATGCAGACAGCCAACAATCTTAAGAGATAATCTTTAGAACACAGTGTGGATGCGGGATCGGAGGATGAAGATGGAGATTAGTGGAATTGGATCTTCTGCGTATGCAGATTATCTGCAGGAACAGAACATATCAGAGACAAAATTAAAGGATCAGATTAACAATACCGATTATGCGACAGCAACGGAGGATGAGCTTTTAGATGCATGTAAACAGTTCGAGGCATACTTCCTTGAACAGGTATTTAAGGAAATGCAGAAGACGGTAGACTGTGTTAAGGATGAGTCATCAAGCACCGATAACAATCTGGTAAGTTATTTTAAGGATGAGACGATCCAAAAGCTTGCAGAGACATCTACCGAGACGCAGGGTCTGGGACTTGCGCAGACTCTGTATGAGCAGATGAAACGTAATTACGGAATTGACTGACAATATTTCATAATGGAGAAGAAAAACTGGCTGCTTACGTGAGTTTTCCACGAAGCAGCCAGTATTAAGTTTGAGGGACAGATATTTGGAAACGATTAAGGGATATGTGGATCATATCATTTATCAGAATAAGGACAATGGCTATGCGGTACTGTCCATGAATGTGGATGATGAGGAAGAAATCTGCGTAGGGATCTTTCGGGGTGTAGATAACGGAGAGAATCTGGAGATTACCGGTGAATATATGGAGCATCCAAGCTATGGCTTTCAGTTCAAGGCAAATAGCTTCAAAGTTGTGGAGCCGGATGATCTGCTCAGCATGGAACGTTATCTGGGATCCGGTGCCATCAAAGGTGTCGGTGAGGCGCTGGCGAAGCGTATTGTGAAGAGGTTTGGCAAGGATACCTTCCGTGTTATTGAAGAAGAGCCGGAGCGTCTGGTTGAAGTCAAAGGAATCAGTGAGCGGATCGCACAGCAGATTACAGATCAGATGATTGAGAAAAGGGAAATCCGTGAGGCTTTTCTATTTTTGCAGAAATATGGAATTACCAATACACTGGCTGTAAAAATCTACGAAAAATACGGAATGGGGATGTATGGAATTCTGAAAGAGAACCCGTACCGGCT
>ULTX01011419.1_pt1 | contig 24586 bp, 21 predicted proteins | sample 1958041 | NCBI WGS metagenome assembly ULTX01 (sample SAMEA4835747, study PRJEB28245) | human gut metagenome | biome: gut microbiome; material: fecal sample | place: Denmark | collected 2008
TGGGCAGGCGTGGTACGTATCGTACGTGAACGAGGTACTCCATGGCCATCTTCCTGACGTTCCAGTTTTCCAAAATCCTGACGATAATAGCAAAGGGTATAATCAGCCGCTCCTGCTACAAAGCGAGTGAACGGAAGGGTCACATTGTGAGTGGCATCCGGAAATTCCTCATTACCACGGATTCCTTCTTGGGTCAACAAATTCGGATAAGTACGGCTTACTCCCGTAGGACGATACTCATCGTGAATATCCACCATCAGCCCATACTCAGCACACTTACGTACAGCCTCGTGCATCCAACGTGTCCAGACCTGTGAACCGACCTGCACAAACCCGAATTTAATCCCGGCTACCCCCCACGAACGGTATAAAGGTAAAATATCATCCAACTGCTGCTGGAGGGCACGCTGGTTGACGTAAAGAATTACTCCTATTCCCCGTTCCTTACCGTACTGAATCACTTCCTTCAAATCCAAAGCATCTGGATTCGGATTCCGACGAGGGTCGAGCGTTACAGTGGTCGCATCAGATGTCTTGTCGTATTCAAATCCATACCATCCGGCATCGAAAAGTATGTATTGTAAGTGATGTTTTACTGCAAAATCGATGACTTCTTTCCCCCCTTGGGTAGTCAGGGTCACTTCACGCATCACCTTACCCGGTTTTATCCACGAAGTATCCTTCTGTTTAGCAGGAGGATTCAAGTTCAACAGCAAATCGTTGTGCTCCAGAATCTTCCCGGCCTGACTTGCGCACATAATGTATCGCCACGGTGAACTATAGGGAGCAATGTCCTCCACCGGTCCGTACATGGCTGCACGCAAAGTATGACTCTTACCGGATGCTTTTACATACTTGGTACGCACATAATCCACTACTTGTGCCTCTCCGATGCACGTATAAGAGCCATCGGGCAATTTCATGAGCAACGGGCGTTCCGTCTCCCCTTGCAAACTGTCTATCGACTGACATACGTAACTGGTCTGAGCCCTCGGAGTGAAGTATCCTTTGGTACCTTCCGGCATCGTGTACTCCGTATACTCGTCGGTAATCCTCAAATACTGACCACCGGGAAAACGGTAACGGAAAGCTACTCCTTCATCGTAAGCCCGCACATCCAGTATCAGTTTGTCACGCGAGCCTTGTTTTGCCACTGATACTTCCACAGCCTGATAATTATCGCGTATCCGACTTCGTTCTCCATATACAGGTACCCATACCGTATCTTGTGCAGATGTCTGGACCGATTCAATGCTCAAGCTATCCAGCCAACCGGTATTAGCCCAAATACCCAATAAAGATTTTGCAACCCGCTCTTTTCCGTCCCACACCAAACTGTAATGCAGACGTCCTCCTTCATCCGTCAATGTAAACTGATAATTCCCATCGGGAGAGGAGACTTTCACGTCTTTTGCGAATGCCGTCACACAAAGCGCACATCCCAACAAAGCAATTCCTATCTTCTTCAATTTCATAACAAGTTCAATACATCAAAAGTTAAGCATAAAACATACTGTCTTTCATCCTGCCAACTATAAATGTCAAATATTCAGCCATCATAATATTCCAGAATCAGTCCCGACTCAAGTCTCTCTGACTGACAATCGATTCGATTCCAACATGTGCCACCTGACCGAAATCAAGCAACAATGTCACTGTTTCTGTTCCGGAAGAGAACACTGTTCCATTATTCGAACGGCTTCCAGCAACCTTGAACACAAAAGTATTTCCATCCTTCACCACTGCGTCCTCCTCCCGGAAAGTCCAAAACTCCGGAGCGCTGTTGACACTGTAACTCAACCGTAGCCAACCATCTTTCCGATCTGCCGGCAAGTCATTGAAAGTCACCGTGAGGTACGGATACTTTCCTGCATCATATTTCAGACGTGCCTTCTGCATCCGGATACCCGAAGAAGTCACGCTCAATCTTCCATTGTCGACCGGCTGCAAAGATGGAGCTGAAAATGTCCATCCTTTCCAAACATCCGTAAGGTATTCCTCAATCTTATCGGTTTCCGGCAATTGCTCAGAAGGTCCCGAATAGAATAACAGAGTACCGAAACCCGGGTTATCGCAAGTAAAACCCGGTCCTTCCGGTCGGATGCGTTTCACCACTTTCTCTGTATAAGGCATCGCCTGATGCATGCGGCACACATAATGATTATAAGCAATTTCAAATACAGCACGGAATTCGCCCAAACCGGCTTCCCCCATCGAAAGCCAGTTGCCATATCGACCGGTAGCATCTTTCCACACGGTAAACGGAACATCCGTATACCCCAAGTTCACTTTCGACAGGTATTCATATCCTTTCATAATACGGTTATCTAAAGCCCCATACAAGTCGTTTCCCTGCTTCCAGGCACATTCAGCGGTTTCAGCCAGACACCCCAAGCCTAACATACAGTGAGCCTGATCGCGCCCACTCTCCTGAATCTGTCCGGTTTCTGCCACATAATTGGGTAGACTTCCGTTGTCACGGCTGTAATAGAAGAAATCCAAAGCCTTATCGTACAATTCTGTATCATTCAAGAAAATTCCTAAAGCCAACTGCATCTTGTTGACCGAGATTCCCCAGTTTCCGTTAGCATAGGGAGCAGTATTACAGAAAGTCTCCAGTACAGGAAGGAATGCACGACGGAACATGGCTTCCACTTGTTGAGTATCCTCGACTGTCCATCCATCCTTATAACAATCAACTGTATAAGTATACCGCATGATTTCAGCGGCATTAACCAAAATAAAACCTTGCAGTCCGGCACAGAGTGGATCATCAGGACCATGAATCTCCTGCAAGGTACTTGCGTAAGCCCGGAGGATTTCCATCGCTTTATCAGCATGGCGAACATCACCGGTCATCGTCCATAACAAAGCATTGTAATAAGCCGCTTTGCAATCGGCCTCACAAGGCGATTTGGTATAACCATATTTCCCTGCCCGACTGATATGTTCATACGGTCCGTTCATGTGATAATCGGCCGAAGCCTCCGGCTGCCGTTTCAACAATTCATAAGACCCCCAGCCCGGATAAATTCTGTTTTTCACCGTCTGCTCCATCCGTACCAAATCATCCGTTCCGTGGAGCAGTCCAGGATGAATAAAGTCTTTGGCTGTCAATGTCTGAAAGCAACATACAAGTCCTGTCAGACACAGCCATTTTACGATATTTCTCATTTGTATTGATTTTTGGGATGTCTGAAACATCCGTTTATGAATGATTACGTATTGAAACCGGTTTCCACTCAATATCACACGTGTTTTTCTGCATCTTCCTATCCAGAAACAGCATACCTATGACATAAGAAACCTGTTATCCGTTAAAATAAGAAAAATCCCTCAATCAGAACATCATATCAGTCCCGACAGAGGGAAATTACTACACAACTATTTACTATTCTTGATATAACATCAGTGTACCCCAGCCCAACTGGTCAAACGCACCACTATTACTACCATAACGGCTATCACCGGCTCCGCCCTCTGGACGAATCTTCTCGGCAAAACGTTTGGTATAAGTATATCCACTTCCTAATCCTTTCATCTTAGCATAATGATTGTAAAGAATCTCCCAACCCGGTCGTACCGTTCCACGAGTTTCATCATCCGCCACCGAGATTTGATCAACTCCATGATTCTTGTCTTTACAAGTACAATCAATACAATACTTATATTCCTGAAACGGCATTTTAGTGGAATTAATAATCCATTGCCCGGAGGAGTTAGCATTATCCGTGCCATCCTTCAGATTGAATAAGGCGATGTATTCTCCCATTTTCAATATAGCATTGTCATCAGCCGAAAAGAAATCCAGCCGGGAAACAGACGGGTTCTGCTGATAGAAAGTATAAGCCATCTGACACAAATTCGCAGCAACAAACAATGACATGGTAGCATGCCCTTGGTCACGACCGCTTTCCTGATTCTGCGCAATCTCTTCGCCAGTGCCCAACGGATCATCGAAAGTGGCTTGAACTAAATTTTTCAAACAACCGTTTCCTACTCCGCTATAAAAATAATTCACTACGAAATTCACCATTTCATCATTTTCAGTCAAAATACCGATTGCCAAATAAGAACACATATTCACCAAATCCCAGTTAGACCAATAATGAAGCGCACAGACATCCGAACCCTGATGGTTATCCAGGAAATCCTTGTTCTTGGCAGCAAATACATCCATCATCCATTGCTTGAAATCATCAATGTCTGCCGATTTCCAACCTTCATATGTCTGCATGATTTCAGCAGCATTAGCAAAAGTATACCCTTGACAACCGGCTGCCAATACATGATTGGCATCGTTCGAGGTAATGCGTTTGCAGACATCAGCCCATGCATTCAGTATGGCTATAGAAGCATCGGCATATTTCGTATCACCCGTCAGTTTCCATAACATAGCCAGCTGATAGGCGGCTGCAGCATCCTTCATCGCATAACTGTAATTTTCCTTACCCGTTTCAGTACCTGTAGCATCTCCACGTACAATTTCTGTCTGAGGCTGCGCGGTATAAGGGAGTATCGTATAAGTATTGGTCTTCAAATTCTCAAACTCCTGCTTCACCGCCTGAGGAGCAGTACCTGCATCCAATAAGGATTTTACCCTACTGAAATCGGATTCACTATACATGGCACATGGATGTACATAAGAATAGACAGCCTCCACCGGTTCTTCTATTGTATCATCATCCGGCATGGTCAAATCTACGACACCAAATTCATTTTCACGGCAAGATGACATCGCCACCCAAAACAAGGCTATGCCTACCATTATTTTCATCGTCAATTTCATAATCTTTCTTCTTTTAATTACATTATTACATATTGTTTTCTCTACTGGGGTATTTCGGGAAAGCCCGAGAACTACCCCAGATGAAAAGAAACACTGAATAAAGCCGCTTATTCTTCGTAAGTCAAACCTTCCGAATCAAGATAAGCCTTCAGATCTTCGAGAGTCTTGAACGTCTGCACCCAATATACATTGTATTCTATCTGATGATCGATGGTAGCAATATCCGCATATTTGAACTGTAACGTTGTAAACTCTGCAACGGAACCTGTCGGCAATACACCGCCTGTAGCCCAACTTTGCGTAGACAAGTCATAAACAAATACACGACTTCCATCACTACACTTGAAATTATACTTGTACTTGTTGTTTGAACCTCCCAAGTTTCCACTGAAAGTTGTTCCTGCGCAAGTACCTGCAGCATCCAGGTTAATGTTACGTGCTGTAACGCCCTCCGATTTGTATTTATCGGCCACATCATCCATACGAATGGCAAAGATAGGGTATTTACCAGCATTCAACCAGGTCTTCGGACTCCAACACTTGAAGTCACCACGCTGCTTGCTTCCTACTGTTTGGGTATAAGTAGTAACTGTCAGTTTACCATACGACCAGACATGTGAAGAAGCGGTACCATTACCCGACTGCTGGGCATTATACCAAGTATAGTTATTTTCATCGTGGAACAGTTCACGTACCAATCCTTCTTCCAGACGCAAGGTAATGGACGATGTATTACCCGTAGAAGGACACTGAGCAGTAATCTTGACATCACCGAATATACCTTTCTGGTTGAAAGTAACAACTCCATTATCTACTGTAGCGATAGATTCATCGCTTGAACTCCATTCAATCAGTGAAGTAGTACAATTGGCAGGAGTGGTAGTATATTGCAATTTCACAGTCTTTTCGGCAATAGCCCAACAGTAACCTTGTTCAGCAGAATAGGTCTGATCTATAGTCACTTCTTGCGGCTGAACCACCTTCAGTACCGTTATTGTCTTACTGGCAGAAACCTGAGAACCATCCAACGCTGTAGCTGTAATGGTCACTTCCTTCTGCTCGTCTTCAATGCTTTGTCCGGTCACCAGTCCATTTTCATCTACTGTGGCAACCGATTCATCAGAGCTGGTCCATTTTACGGTTTTATAGGTAGTATTCCCAGGCAGAATAGTAAAATCCAACTGTAAACTTTCACCCATATAAACCTGATCCGCTCCAGAAGTAATCGAAATACTTTCAGCTTTTTTCAATTCATTGGAAACTATTACTTTCAGCGTACTATAAATGCCGCTACCGGTATAAAATACAGACGGTGCCACTTGAATAACCGAATAGCTTTCACCGTTTCCGGCAACTGCAGTAACCGTTCCCACTTCATCCACTGTAGCTACAGATTCATTGCTTGATGACCATGCTACCTCATTGTAAGTCACATTTTCAGGCAGCAATGTATATCCTAACGATACAGATTCTCCTTTTAACAGTGGAAGTACATCTGTTCCATTCTCATCCTGATAAATCAAGGATTTTATTGCATCCGGCAGATTGATATTGATGGTTCCGGGGTAGATAGCCTCTGACAATTCCACCGTTTCATCGTCGGTACAAGAAAGCATTCCCAACGAAGCAGCCGCAAGCAACAAGCAGCCTAAGCTTTTATGTAAACTATATGTTATCATACTGATTCTTCTAAAATTGCAAAAACATGAAATCAATTGTTACCCCAGCCCGGGTTCTGTCCTAACTGCGGATTCAACTGCAGCTGGTCGGATGGGAGCGGATAAAGATAAAGTTTGTCACTCCAGGTACGTCCATCGTATAGGATAATACATCCATCAGCATTCAACTGACGTGATTGAGCGGCCCAGTTCGTTTCAAACCATGTACCAGTCACCTTGACACCTAACTGATCTTCTACCATTTCCTTCGGAGCTGTAGCCCAGCGTTTCAAATCATCAATACGGAAACCTTCCAAAAACAGTTCTACAGTCCGTTCCCGACGAATCTCCTCCCTCATAGAAAGACCGTGCTGGCTAACAAAAGCATTGGTCAATTCCGGCATATTCGGATTCACTCTTGTACGGACTTCATTCAAATATTTCAAATCCGTATCTGTGATATTCCCTTGAAGTTCATAAACAGCTTCCACGTAATTCAAAAGGACTTCCGCATAACGGATAACAGGATAATCAATAGATTCATAATAGTCAGCCACCTGACGTTCTACACACCATTTATAGTTCTGATATCCACTATTGGAACGTACATCCATGACCAATGCGTTATTCAAATCTTCATCATTCCAAGAAATACGCCATTTTCCATCGTTATTCCAATACTTCTGTTCATGCTGTACCATTGTATTGTTCATACGGTTATCACGGTTCTGAAATTCTGTAGCAGCTCCGCTATATCCCTTGAACACATCACCTGCCTTATCTATTGGAAGCCCGTTTGAACACAGATACATGTTTGCCATTTTACGAGTTATATAACATACATTCGCCAACATTCCGTGAGTGATGTTAGTGATATTCTTATCTCCATCACGATGACGATGTGACAGGATATACTCGGGATTATCGGTCTTGTGCAAGTTGGCCGGATTACATTGTGCCGCATCCTCTAAAATAAACATATAACGGTAACTCTGACTCCCCAAAGTCTCATTATAAAACAATTCATATTTTCCACCATCAATGACCTTCTGTGCAGCTTCCTTTGCTACTGTAAGCAGTTCACTACTACGTGTAGTATTTGTTGTGCTCTCGGCACCTCCAGTATGGAACTTCTGCCAAGTACCTTCATACAGCGCAACTCTTGAAAGCATAGCATAAGCAGCATATTTGGTCAATCGTCCTGCATCCGCAGTTTCAGGCAATGCCTCAGCTGCTTCTTCCAGATCGATGATAATCTGGTCGATGACTTCTCCTCTATCATTCCGGGCCGCATACAGTTGTTCAGAATTCAAATCCAACGGTTCAGTCAAAAGAATAGCATTTCCCCAAATCTGTACCAATTCGAAATGACAATATGCACGGAAAAATTTCGCTTCTGCCACTGGAACGGCAATAGCGGCCTGATCACTGAATGACTCTGCATTACTCAACAACAAATTTGTATAATAAATCTGCTTATACAATGTAGTATAGTTCGCATCTTCCGAAGGAATGACATTTGTACCTTGGCTATAAGTATTGATGGATGAAGTAGCAATCAGATCCGAACGGTAGTCACTGTGAGGGCCATCGCTTACTCCATTGCCGTACGTACTTGAAGAAGACAACTGGAAATCTCGTGTCCAGCTGTAGAACTGATTGGCAAACAACTGGAAATTATCTGCCTTGTTCCAAACCAAGTTATCCCCTAGCTGAGCTTTGGGTTCCAAGTCTAGGCAAGAAACTGTAAACAAACTTAGGAGAGACAGACATGCTGCTTTAATTAATTGTATCTTATTCATAAAGTTCTTCATTTTAGAAAGTTAAATTAGCTCCGAATGAAATATTACGGGTAAACGGATAACGTTTCAATCCCGAAGCGTCACGGGCGGCTTCCGGATCCCATCCGTCTTTAATCTTAGTTGTTTCCCATAAATCTGTACCTGTAGCATAGATACGGGCTCCCTGCAAAAATTTAATCTTTTGCAATAATTTTGGAGTAAATGTATAACCAATAGTCAGATTCTTCAAACGCAGATAACGGCCGTCTTGTGCTGTTAGTGACGAAGCCTGGTAATTATAATTATTAATATTCGTATCATTAGTATATGGCGCATAGTATGCATCCGGATTTTCCGGACTCCACACGTTACCTATCGAAGAAGTTATGGTATTCGTATAGTTCGCACGGAATGGAACTGTCCAGTTGTCGATACCTCTATATACGAAACGATTAGCCGAACCTTGGAAAATAACGCTTACATCAAATCCTTGATAAGAGAGACCCGCATTGAACGAGTACGAGATTTCAGGTGTATCACTTCCTAAATAGATGTAATCCTTTTCATCCAATACACCATCGCCGTTTTCATCACAATACATATTGTCACCTACACGCAGATTACTTGGCATATTGATTCCATTGTTCTCATAATATTTAGCCAAATATGCTTTGAGCTGTTCCTCATTCTGTATCTTTCCGCCATACCGCAAACCAAAGATTGAATTCAATGCATAACCTTGCTGAGTAGTAGTATATCCAGAGCTAAGAACAGTAGTTCCTCCATAATCCACCAGTTCATTACGTGCAAAGGTAAAGGTTCCTCCGATATGATAATTCACTTTTCCGATGTTTCCCCGATAATTCAACTGCCCTTCAAAACCCCAATCTTTGAATTTACCGGCATTCGCTTTCGGTGCCTCATCTCCCAAAGTACCCGGGAAGGTAATACTCACCAGCATGTTATTATTCTGTTTCAGGAAGGCTTCTACCGTACCACTCAACGAACCGTTTAAAAAACCGAAATCAACACCGACATTATAGTTTTTGATGCGCTCCCAACTACGTGAACTGGAAGCCAGTTTACCGTTCGTCTTGATATAGGAAAGCTTGCCGTCTCCCACATAGGCACCGGTAGCAGCTACCATGTTATACAACTGGACACCATCGTAATTATCAATACCGCTCTGATTACCCATTTCAGCATACGAAACACGGAGTTTCAAATCACTCAACCAGTCTACATCTTTCAAGAAAGTTTCTTGCTTGATACGCCATCCTAAAGATGCTCCATAAAATAAATCCCAACGGTTTTCCGGCTGGAATTTGGAAGAACCGTCGTAACGTCCATTCAATTCCAACAGATAACGGTCAGCATAACTATAATTGAAACGACCGAAATAAGACATATTGGCTGTCTGGTATCTGTCTTCGCTGCCACTCAAGGTTATTTCACCTGAACCGTTAATGATTTCCAATCCATTCTGTGTATCTTTCACTTTCGCACCGAAATACGTATAATCCTTAAACTCGTACTGGGCTCCTAAAGTCAGGCTCAAGTCATGCTTCTCACGGAACTGTTTATGCGCATTCAAAAATCCGGTTACTGAGTAAAAGTCTGTTCGGCTACTAGTCTGCTTATAAGATGAATTCGCTTGGACTGGATCTGTCAAGACTTGTGTATCTCCCGCAAAATTATAATAAGTAATAGCATTTTCCACTTGATTACGGGTAGCCGTACTGGTGTTATAACCTACATTGGCATTCGCTGTCAACCAATCGGTCAATGTCCAATTTAAGGTTTCACTAACACTGAAAGCTGATACAGACAGCCGATTATCACCTCCTTCAGATACTTTTGCCACAGGTGAACCCCAAGTTCCCCATGCATACGGTTTCCCGTCAATTGTACTCAGTGGCAGGCCTGGCATAGGGACACTGACAGTCAACACTGAACCAATCATTGAAGGAGAAACCTGCTCTTGGCGATTATACGAGATAGATGAATCCAAAGTCAAATTATCCGTCAATTTAAAGGAGTTGTTCAAACGGAAGTTATACCGATTATTGTTATTGTTTCCGTACTGAAGTGTAGATCCATCATAAAGATAACTCAATGACAGACGATATGAAGAACGATCTGTACCTCCAGAAAGGCTCAGATTCTGCTCAGTTGACCAAGTACTTCCGAACAAAGATCCCAACCAATCTACACTGTCATCAAAAATGAAGTCACTTACATCGGTAAAAGCAGCATTTCCGAAAGGATTAGCACTGTTATGCAAATCAATATAAGAGCCTTTGTACTTCTTGGCCAACTGTGCATATGCATACCAACTGTTTGAAGTGTTATTATCATTTTCCAATGCACTCATCACACCGTCAGCCCACTGGTCAATATTCATCAACTGAGGCATCAGACCTACCATTTTATAGGTAGCCGTACCGCTATATTCTACTTTAGTCTTTCCTTCCTTTCCCTTTTTCGTGGTAATCAGCACTACACCACCGGCTGCTCGGGAACCGTAAATAGCCGCTGCACCATCTTTCAGGAAGTTGATAGACTCGATATCGTTGGAGTTGATAAGACGGAGGTCATTTACACTGGTATAGGCTACACCATCTACCACAACAAGTGGCTCAATGGAGTTCACAGAAACAGAACCACGTAAATTCATACTCCAGCTTTCATCACCCGGAGCAGAAGAAGAACGGGAAATCATAACACCAGGAACCTGTCCTTGCAAAGCTTCCAGTGGGCTAGACAAACTACCCTTTTCCTTGAATGCTTTTGAATCAACGACTGTTACAGCACCTGTCAAAGATTCCTTTTTCTGTGTACCGTAACCTACTACGACCACTTCTTCCAGTACTTCCGAATCTTCTAACAACTGAATATGAGCCAACTTCGGATCTGAAGCCTGAAGTTCTACAGTCTTATATCCGATGTAAGAAATGACCACAACGGCATTTTTTGAAGAAACCTTCAATTGATAATTACCGTCCATGTCTGTAATAACTCCATTGGTAGTACCTTTTTCCAAGACACTCGCACCAATGACCGGAAAACCGTCAGCATCCAATATTTGACCTTTTACACTGAAATCCTGTGCTACAGCCTGCATTTCAGGACTGGCATACACCGGAGTCACTGTTCCTGCTGTCATTGCAGAAAGCATCAGAGCAGAGAAAAGGAGCCTTTTAGACGAATCTTTTAGAAAGTCATGTTTCATAAAATTAAATTTGAAATTAACCAATCTATTTATATACATCTCTTCATATATTCACGTATTTCACGCCGCCCGATGAACAGATGGTTCTCTACCGTACGCGGAGAAAGATTCAATGCAACAGCGATATCTGGCACAGACTTTTCTTCGAAACGGCTCAACTGATAAATCGTACGTCGTTGAGGAGGTAAAGTGTCCAGTTTCTGCATTTCCAACTGCTTCAAATCTTCGGCAATGATACGACTCTCCCCTTCGGTACTATAGACCGGACTGACTTCATACATGTATGAAGAGATTTCCTGCCATTTGTAATAGCGCCGGAGATAATCATTCACCAGATTTCGGACTATTGTGAACAAAAAATACTTGATAGTGTCCGGGCGGAGCATTGACTGATAATCAAGCAAGCGGAGAAAAGTATCTTGAGTCAGATCTTCTGCCTCCTCCTTATCATTCACTTTCTTATAGATATAGAAAAAGACCGAATGTCGGTATTTTTCATAAGCATCAGTAATTAACTGATAAGTTGTCATTGCCTGGTCTTTCATAAAAATTAGTTGTTTTCGGTTTTTGATTATACTGCAAATGTAAAGCAGTTCCACTTTCATAAAAAATATTCAGAAACCCTACCTATCTCATACGATGCTGTTAGACCACAAACACAATAAACATCTATAAAACAACATATTATAGCAAAATACAAAGCGTATCAAATAATAATTTGAGACTGATAAAACGGGGGAAAAGCAGAAAAGAGTCCAAAGGATAACACAATAAGACAACAACAGGACACCCAACGAAGACTAAAGTCTTCCGTTGGATACCCTGCGACATCCAATAACATTTTATGGAAGATAAAATAGATTTGTAAAATTATTTCCCCAACCCTTTGATATATTCATTAGGGGTAACACCCGTCATTCGCTTGAAATGGCGAAAAAAAGAAGCACGTGAACTGAAGCCGCACAATTCTGCCAAGGCACTCAACGTATACTTGGCATACTCCTCTTGAACAATAAGCTCCTTAAATTCTTCTACCCGGTATTCGTTCACATAATCGTAATAATTCCGGTTCAAATATTGGTTGAACAAATAAGAAAGCACATGGGGAGTAGTTCCAATCAATTGAGCCAGTTCCACCAGTTTCAAATCCGGATTCTTATAGGGTTTCTGCTGCTGCATTACCTTCTCCAGCGCTTTCAGCAAACGCTTGCATTCTTCCGGACTGACCTTATTCGTCTTATACTTGTCATCGGTTTCTTCCTGACCTTTACTCTCCGATACCTCTTCATCCATCTCTTCCCGACCATCAGTCACGGGAAATAGCGTTTCCGACTCATCCAAAATTACAGTTTCTTCACATCCATACTGTCCGGACAGCTTCCTTTCTGCCAACAACCGATGCTTACGGAACCCAACATATCCCCCACCTAAAACCAGCATCACTATTACAATGATACCGGCTATAAACTTCCAGTGTGAACCGATCTGAATCTGCAAAGAAGCTTCCGAATCCGGATAACCGATACGACGTACCCGGAACAGATACGTACCTACAGGAAGATTATAGAAAGAAACCTCAGACATCCCTTGTATAGATGTCCACTCCTTCGACATTCCTTCCAATATGTACTCATACGAAACATTGGTCGGATCCGTATATGTCAAAGCAGAAAGCTGCAACGTAATGTTCCGCTGGCTGCCATCCAATTCCAATCTGCTACTAAAACCATGCTTGTCCGTTATTCCATTCATTCCTTCCCCGTTTACCTTGACTCCTGAAATGACCAGCCGATAAGGATGTTTCTTCAACAAGCCTCCATGCGAAGTATCCAAAGACAACAGTCCCTTGGAATTTCCGAACCACAGCATACCGTTTTCCTCCCGCAACGACGGACAGTTAATGAAAATCAAACTAGGTATTCCATCCGTAAAGCTATAAGGTATGACTGCATCTTTCCGGTTATACCGGTACATACCGTTTCCGGTAGTAATCCACAGCCAACCATCCGAATCTTCCGCAATAGACATCAGTGCCTTGTCGACCAAAAGTCCGGTATCGACCCTACGGAAAGTGTTCATCTGCAAATCTGATACAAACAGATTACCCTTCTCCGGCAAGAAATACAAGTTATGCGAAGTATCCTCGTACACCATGCGTATCTTATCCTTGTGCACAAAGCCCTCCGGAAATACATCCGTTTTCAGCGAAGCAGAAGAAGGGTCCCAAATACACATGCCGCTTTCTGTACAAATCCATCCTTTGCGACTGGAATCAAAAAAGATTTCATACACATTTCCCTCCGGAAGCTTTGAATTGGCTTCCGTATAATGTGCCACCAGCTCCTTACCCCGGTAACAATAAAGCCCATCGGAGGTACCTATCCAGAGTTGGTTCTTATAATCTGTCCGGATACAAAAAATATGTCCGTTCAGGAAAGGATTCGGGTATTCCCGGGAAAAATCCTCCAGCTTCATCGTTTTCGGATTGAGGGTATACATACCTCCCCCATAAGTACCGATGTAATAGACACCGTCAGCATAACAGGTAGACAGAATCAAATTAGCCCGCAGTTGAGGCATTCTGTAACTACAAAACCGGTCGTTCAGTTCATCAATGAAAAACAGTCCCTCACGCGAACCGATTAGTTTTTCAGACTCATGGAAAGTAAAGGTACGTACCGATACATTCTGCGAATCAAACAGGTCCTTATACCGGTAAACCTTGAACAAGTGACTTTGATACAACGTATAGTCGAATCCTAACTGATAGAATCCGAACCAGATAAGTCCGTCACGATCTACCAGCACGGAATAGACAGAATTGGAACGGATAGTCCCATTATTACCGGCCTCATGCGTAAATGAACGGACTACTCCAGCAGTGGCCGTAGAAATGAAATGTGCACCGTTCCCATCCGTCCCGACATACAGCAGGTCTTTACCGTCGGAAGAAAGAGAGGAGATTACCGCACAGCCGATATCAATGTATGGGCGGTATGTCTGCGTCTTTTTATCAAAAGCCACCAGTCCCTCGCTACCGGTACCCAAATATACCGTATCGCCAATAACTGTCACTGCACTGAATCCTGTATGATAAGGATAAAAACTAACCTCCAAACTATTCTCCTTCAAACGTACCAAACCTTCAGCTGTAGCTGCCCAGATGAAGCCAGTTCCATCAGAAACCAAAGCTGAAACCTGATTCTTACGTGAAAAGACGTTCTTATCAAATAAACAACGCTGGATATTCCCGTCCCGAAATAAATAAAGGCCTTTATCAGTACCTATATATAAAATCTGGTTTTCACTATATAACAAAGATTTTACAGGAGAAGCCACAGTTTCAGGAGCAATACGTTCCAATATATCCTCCTTCCGGTTCAACCGCCACAGACCCACACCTGTACCAATCCACAACTCACGATCATACGATTCAGCCACAGCATACACCCGTTTCAACAGTTCATTGTCACCCCTAATCGGATAATGCCTAAATCGGATACCATCGAACCGTTCCAGCGAAGTATTCGTACCGAGCCAAATAAACCCCGACTGATCCTTGTAAATAGTATTCACTACCAAATCTGACAACCCTTCAGCGACTGCTACATTCCGCAACATATAGGACGGATTTTTCGCTTTTATCTGCTCTAACGAACAGAATATCAAGATTAATACTACCAAATATCGAACTATGTAATTCATAAGTCAGCTAAGGGTTAATTTTAAGTCCGGTAACAAATGTAAAAAAAACTTGTGAAACAAGGAGTATTTTCGGAAAAATAAAGTAGGTTTGCACCGTCTTTAAACCTACCTTAGCCTATGTATCAAATAGAAATCATTCCGCGTACCCTGCATTTCAAACAACCGGCAGGAACTTCGCGCGGTATCTATACCACCCGTCAGGTATGGTACCTGAAAGTTACCGACCCACAAACCGGACAAAGTGGAATCGGCGAATGTGCTCCTCTACCCGCATTAAGTTGCGATGACTTGCCCAATTACGAAACCATTCTGGCAAGCCATTGTCAGGAAGTGGCACAGACCGGCCAACTAGATATCGACAAACTCCGGCCTTATCCGTCCATGCTTTTCGGATTGGAAACAGCTCTCCTTCACCTTCAACGTGGAAGTGTCCGGTTATGGGATACATCTTTCTCTCAAGGGAAACTAGGGATTCCCATCAACGGACTGATTTGGATGGGAAATTTCGAGGAAATGTATCACCGTATCGAAGAAAAGATGAAGGCCGGCTTCCGCTGCATCAAAGTCAAAATAGGAGCCATCGATTTCCAGAAGGAACTGGAACTGCTCGGTCATATCCGCAACCATTTCTCGCCTGAACAAATTGAACTCCGCGTCGATGCTAACGGAGCATTTACCCCAAAGGAAGCACTAACCCGACTGGAAGCTTTGAATAAATTCCATCTGCATTCCATCGAACAACCTATCCGTGCCGGACAATGGCAAGAAATGAAACGTCTGTGTGCCGAAACTCCCTTCCCGATTGCCCTTGATGAAGAACTTATCGGAGTGAACGATACGGAACAAAAAATCGAACTGTTGGAAACTATCCGGCCGCAATACATCATTCTGAAACCTTCTCTCCACGGAGGAATCGCCGGTTCCGCCGAATGGATCCGGCTGGCCAAAGAACGAAATATCGGTTATTGGATTACATCGGCCTTGGAATCGAACATCGGACTGAATGCCATAGCCCAATGGTGTGCGACCTTAAACCCGACACTTCCACAAGGATTGGGTACTGGACTGCTGTTCACAGACAACATCGATTATCCGTTCGCTATCGAAGGAGATTGCCTCCGGTTCCATCCGGAACAGCCCGAACCGGATTTCGAAACCTTTTTCACACACGAATGAAAAATCAGCCATGGAACAGATAACCATCTTAGGAAAAACCTATACTGCGGAAGAAGTCTCTGCTCCCTTTGATGAGGAAAGTAGTCAAGCCTGTGGCCTCAGCCAGTTACAACTCAAGTTCCGGGAAAAATATGGGACGGAAAGTTTTGAAGCTACTTTAGCCAACTTCCTGGCCGAATGGTTTAATCCACTGCCTGTCCTGAAAGTACAGACCTCCGGCTCTACCGGTACTCCCAAAGAACTGTGGGTAGAAAAAGAACGGATGCGAAACAGCGCCCACCTTACCGTATCCTTCCTGGGACTGCAAACGGGCGATACAGCCCTAATCTGCATGCCTTTGAAATATATCGGTGGAAAAATGGTGATTGTCCGTGCCATCATAGCCGGACTGAATCTAATTCCGGTCACCCCCAGCGGACACCCAATGGCAGCTCTAGAGACGGCTCCTGTATTCGCAGCCATGACCCCGATGCAGGTTTTCAATTCCTTACAGATACCCGAAGAAAAAGAACGGCTGGAACAAATACGGCACTTAATTATCGGAGGAGGAGCCATCAATACAGAATTGGCACTGGCACTGAAAAAATTCCCTCATGCCGTATGGAGTACCTACGGAATGACGGAAACCCTGTCACACATTGCCTTACGCCGACTTAACGGTTCGGAATCTTCCGAATGGTATACACCATTCAGTCAAGTAAATCTGAGCCTTTCTGCTGAAGGAACTTTGGTTATACAAGCTCCATCAGTCAATCCGAAAACACTTGTCACAAATGATTTAGCGACATTCAATTCTCAAGGACAATTCCGCATCATCGGACGGAAAGACAATGTTCTCAATACCGGAGGAGTGAAGGTACAAATAGAACAGGTGGAAGCTCTGCTGCAACCTTTGTTGCCTTTCGCTATCCAGATAACCGGCGTGCCCGACCCTAAATTCGGCGAACGCATTGTGTTGCTGGCAGAAACCGGAGAATCACTCAACGAAACGCAACGTCGGTTACTAGAAGAAGCCTTCGGGAATCTTCCGCCCTACTGGCGTCCCAAAGAAACAATACCCCTACCCTCACTTCCGAAAACCGGATCCGGAAAACCTGACAGAGCCAAGGCTAGACAAATAGCTTCAGAACACATTAACAGATAATAGTCAATATCTAAAAGAATTCCCTTTACCTTTTTCAGATACTGTTATCGAAAAGGTAAAGGGATTTTGTGCAAACAACTAAAGATTTTCCCGCAAACAAGAAAAATGATTATAAAGCACAAGTACCGCTTCCACCATAATCGGAGCCAATCTCTCCTTCATATTCCGGATGACGCTTTAACCAAATTGCAGCATACGAACAAGTAGCAACTGGTTTTAACTGATGGCAGCGAGCATAATCGTATGCTGCTTTTACTAATATAGAAGCAATTCCTCGCCCACCTATTTCTTCCGGAACAATGGTATGACGGATATCCAATCCACCATCGTGTATTTCGTATGCTACATGGGCAGTATATCCGTCTACCTCCACCCGAAACCTCTTCTTTATTTCATCATGCTGTATATCCATATTCAACTTACATTTATAATTGATTTTCCGTAGGCAAGATAACGCTTTTTATCAGAATCAGGAAAAAATAACCAGATATTTTCATCCAAACACGAAAATACTTTTTCTGTTAAAGTCCAATTATTATAAAGAGAGAGACACTCATCTGTTTCACGTATTTATCAGTCCGACTGAATTATCAACATTATTTCGTCCATGACAAGCAAAATTGAACATAAATTATAGCATTATCTCTGAATTTTTCTTAAATTCGCAAAAATGATATCAGTATACTCAATGTCGATTATCCATCACTCCACACACTTGACCATGAAACTACTGCTAACGGGAATATTATTTTGCACCTGCACTGCGACTCCTACTTCTGAACAACAGATAGCAGAAGATCTGCAGAATATTCATTTCAAAGAAGGGGATATTGTTTTTCGTGAAGGAACAGGATGGGAAAGCCGAATCATCCGGATGATGGATCCACACGGTGAATACACCCATACAGGCATAATAACAAATAGCAAAGGAACTTGGCTAGTTATCCATGCAGTACCCAATGAACCAGATTATGAAGGAGACATAGACCGAGTAAAAATAGAACCTGTCACATCTTTCTTTAATAAATCGCGAGCCATTCATGGTGAAGTAAAACGAATCGACGACTCACTTAAAGCAAAGAAAGCAGCCTCCATAGCTTTCCAACTTTATCAAAGACATACCTTATTTGATCATGACTATGACGATACGGACTCCACTCGCATGTATTGTACAGAACTAGTAGATTTCGCTTTCTGCAAAGCAGGAATCAACCTGACTGATAAACAGGATCGAAGAAGTGGTTTTTCCGGATTTACCGGAAATTACCTTTTTCCTACAGAACTGTGTAAAAGTCCTCAACTGACAAGTATTTTTAAATATTAATTTTCTATTATTAACCTTTTAAAAACCAATGACTATGAAAAAATTTGTAGGATTCATTACCCTGCTATTTGGCGCCTTGTTCCTGGCTGCCTGCTCATCTTCTACTCCATCGGATGTAACCAAAAAAGCATACGGATACATTCAAGATGAAAATTACGAAAGTTTTGTAGATTTGCTCTATGTAGCTCCAGGAGAAGATGCAGAAAAGGCCAAAAAAGAAAAAGAAAGCCTGGTTTATCTAATGAAGGGATTAAGCGGACAAGACTCTGACAAAAAAGACAAAGTGAAAAGCTACGAAGTCATCTCCGAAGAAATTGACGAAACCGGTGAAGAAGCTATTGTCAAGATGAAAGTAGTGTATGAAAACGGAAAAGAAAAAGAAGAAAAAACGAAACTGAAAAAGGACGAAGACGGCAACTGGAAAATACAGCTCAGCAAATAACATCTTCTATCTCCAATTCATCGAAAATAGACCTTTTATAAAGACCAATAATCAAAGCTAGGAAAAGAGGCAATTCTCCACCATGAGATGCCTCTTTTTCTTGATGCACTATGCGTTAAAAAAATCAGTCAACAGGGATAACAATTTCTGTTCCGTTTTCCCAACCGGCAGTTTCTACTCCTACCGTTAACCCTGTAGCTGTCTTCTTTACATTAAATATACAAAATGTCCCAGGCAGAAATCTTTTCAAAGACTCACTTGCAGCCAAAGGAAGTTCTGTATTAAACACTTCACCATCATCCATCGTTACTTTAATGGTCAATGTAGTATGACTAAAATCATCAGTTGGTAATACAGGCAAATAAGCTTTGTGTGTTTCACCGACAGGCAATAAAAAGCCATTTCCAATGAAACTTAAAGAAGTAGAAGAAACTGAAGTCCCCGTTACGTCAACCGATTCCTGGGTTACAGGATTGAAAGATGCCTGAGAATAAAATATCGGGCTACCATCCGATGTAGCCAACTCTATATTTCTGACATAATGTTTCTGATTTGTAAAATTGGCTATTTTAAAAATAATCAAGCTCGTAAGATGTCTGAACATGACTCCCGTAAGTTGTGAAGGACATTCATCCCTTTGTACCGGAGCAGCGTACATAGCTCTATATGTTCCCAAATGACGGGAATCATCCAATTCTGCCTGTTGAATTGTTCCGTCTACGGGAACAGACAAATGAACATTACCTTCCCTATCAAAATCCAATGAAGGATATATACCATAATAATAATAGGGGTCGACTTTATCTCCTACATATTCAAAAATAGCTGACCCGATAGAAGATTCACCTTTCAATACAAACTCACAGGGAACAACATCATTTACATCAGAGCCGATCATCATTTTAATTTTGTCAGATTTATCCCATCTTACTGGCAAACGACTACCACTTACCACCTGACTTTCATCAACCGAGGCCTTGGTTTCAACTTCTGAAACAGTCATAATCATCTTCCATTTATCATCCCCTGTAGCTATATCCTCAATAATTCCATCAGATACACCGTTACAAGACACTAAAGTCAACATGCCGGCTATTCCCCAAAAGAAACCTTTTCTAATTATCATTACAATCGTCAGTTAAATCTTACCATTCACCCCAAAAATCATCTCCTGCGGTTTCAAAAGTAGATGAACATAACACTCCCTCCATATCCACCTCTATACATTCACATACCGGAGCAACATAAATTTCTTTTTTATCTGTCAATTCAACGTTATTTTTCATAAAACAAATTATTTCAAATAGATTTTTTACCATTTTTCAACACTGTAGAATCAAACAACCCATTTTCTGACTTTGTTTACTGACATACATAAAAAATTCACCGGAACCCGATTTTCATGATATAAATCAAGTTCCGATGATATTTCTGCTATCGGATAATGAAAAGAAAAGCACTATCTGATTACATGATCTGGAGAAAACGGAAACAGACAATGCTCATTCATCCGCCCTATACTCCAGGATATCGCCTGGTTGACAGTCCAGCTCCTTACAGATGGCTTCCAAGGTAGAAAAACGTATCGCTTTGGCTTTCCCTGTTTTCAGGATGGAAAGGTTAGCCGGTGTAAGGTCAATCCTCTCTGCAAGCTCTCCTAGCGAAATTTTCCGTTTCGCCATCATCACATCTAGATTTACAATAATCGGCATAATGATTCAGTTTAATTTTCGTTTTCTTTCTCATCTTCTTCCCACACATTCCACCAGCAGGTATAACGCCTGATCAGCAGACGATGCAAGTACATTCCACCATAAATCATCCCCACCATAACCAACACCCGGTTGGAGCTCTTCTCTATCTGCGGCTCAACAAACAACCAGTAGATGATGGTCAATACCATCAAAGTAAGCATTGTGGTCAGAATAATACCGACTGCCGCCTTCCATTTAGCATATCGTTTCATGATTTTCATCCTTACATTCAAATTTAAATGGTCAGATCATTTTCTTGTTTCAGTCTAATAGCTACCACGAAAACCTCAGTAAGCAGTATCAGAACAGCCATATACATCCAACTAAATTCAAAAGGAGAAGCTGCCTGAATCGTATATCCTGGTATTTTCAGTTGTACGATAGCATCCTGCGTTTCACTCCACATCTGAAAATATTTAGCGATATGGTAAAAAACAATGCTGTAGATACTCCATCGCATACGACGAATATTGAGAGGAGAAAAAATATCTTTTCGTACGACCGAAATCAACACCCGTATCAGACAATAAAACCCATATAATGAGGCTAATCCGGTAATAACCAATAATACATTGGCAAAAATAGTCATACCACTGATTGAAATGTAAGAACGGCACTTGGTAAAACCAGCTGGGACAGAGACACCAATCTGCGGATTAACCAAACTTACTGCAGTATCAGGTAATACATCAAACATTATAGGAATAGCTTTGTCATAACCCGGATCTGTGCGTTCCATACTGATTGAAGCAAATTCGTCCACTTCATTCCAACCATCCTTAAAACTTCCCACAAATTCAAATAACATAGCTAATAGAGCTATCAATCCTAAAATCTTAAAAGTTTTCATCGTGTTTATTTGTTTTGAATGAATACATTTTCATCGTTTTGACTCTCCACCTCTTCAATCTCATGCCATACTGCCGGTTAAGCAACCAGCTTCTTCTGAAACAGATAGACGCAGAGTATAGTGACTACAGCACCTGCCACCGCCATCCAGGCAGCACCCTGCGGACCGTATTCAGAAACCATGGTGGCATCCGGATTGTCGGTAATCAGAAAACCGAGAACCGCTGTGCTGTTATTGACAAAGTGCATCAGAATACCGGGAAGCAGACTGCCGGTACGGTAATACATCCATCCCAATGCTAGTCCGATAACGAAGGCGAAAGGAGCCTGCACCCAGTTTCCGTGTACGACCCCGAAAACCAGTGACGAAAAGACAATAGCGCCTGCCGGATGCTTCCACTTACGGAGCAGATGTCCCTCGATTGCTCCACGGAACAGAAGTTCTTCCACAATCGGTGCCATGATGACAACAGCTATAATCCCCAACGGATGACGCATGATCATTTCAAAAGTTTCCTGCATACTGTTGGGCAAATCGGCCAGTTCACTCAAATAATTGGTCCATAATCCCATGGCCAGAATAAAAACGACTGAAGCAATCAGCACTTTCGGTGAACTGCAATAACTCCATGTCTTCCGGTCAAGCGGTACATACTTTCCGGCCAACAGATGGATGCCCATAGCAGCCGTAGAAAGTATCTGTGCCAACAGAATGAGTGAAGTATACGTACTGTCAGATGTCTGGGGTACTTCGTAAACACCCGTGAAAATCATGTATCCACTGATAAATACTCCCATGAAAGCCAACTGGTAGGCAAAGAAATACAATAATAGTTTAATGGTGCGTCCCATAATCGTTTACATGTTTAATGGTTAGAATAACTGGTTATCTGTCATCTCTTGGAGCGTTGAAGTTGTATGCCACGTCAGCAACGTATGGTCACTGCCGATACAATAGACACTCTGCCGACGGTTCCGTCCGAAACTGCGACGTGTCTCATCCCATTCAGCATAATCCATGATGTAGAGAGAATCTTCCGAAGCCATCGTCAGCAGATAAGCGGGTTTCCACGTCCGACTGTCCATCTGCCACCGATATGCTTTCTTCCCGGTCCTGTTTCCCAAACTGTCATACTGATATTCATATTTCCATTTGGGAGTCAGCGTTTTGCCGTCTTCGTTCAAGATCGATACCATCAAAGTATCCTGGTTTTCTCCATAAACGAATGTTTCTTTTGCATTTGCACTTGCAGCTGTCAATGTCATCAAAGCGGCAGCGATACCTGCCACGAATGTTCTTGTAATGGATGTCTTTTTCATAAGGCTTTGTGTTTGTTGTTTTATTGTTCGTGTTTGTTTTCGATAAATATTTATCGTTTTTCGATATGCAAATATAGACATTAAATTCTAACTAGCAAAGAAAAACGAAAATAATTTATCGAAAAACAATAAATTATTATCCAATAACAGAATTATTCCTAAAGAAAGGATTATTTATACAAGATTCTTGCAGTCTGATAAGGAAAACCCTATCCGAAATAGGAATCTCCATACCTTACAATAGGGGTTTACCGTCTTTCAGAACGTTTTTATTTTATATTTTTGTCCTACAACTCAAAACCAAAATTCTTATGAAGAACCTGATACAAACAACAGCATTAGCAGTTCTGCTGTCTACCCTGACCGGCTGCGGACTATATGACACAGCCAACCAACGTTCCCGACTGATGGGAAACCTTCACGAAGGGATGAGCCAACAGGAAGTAATCGCCACATTAGGAAATCCGGAATTCCGGCGTTTCAACAACGGAATAGAACAATGGGAATATCATAAAACACATATAGGAGGTGAAAAAACTGTCATTATCCTAGACTTTCAAAACAAGAAAGTCATTGCACTCGACTCTTACGACGGTACCTTTCCACCGGTAACAGCTTACCCTCCAGTAACTACCTGTCCCCCCTGTCCTGAAAATCAAGGCTATCCGACATTCCCTTATACCTGGTTCGACAACCTTTACCAACAAGTAAAAGCGGAACCGTTTAAAGAAAACCGCTTAAAATTACTGGAGGATGCAGCATACCGCCATCGTTTTACCTGTAGCGAAACAGCCGATCTGCTGAAACTCTTCAACTTTGACGATGAACGTCTGGAAGCACTGGAGATTCTACAACCCTCCATATCCGATTATCGGGACAGCGACAGAATCATAGACTGCATGACATTCATCTCCGGAGAGAAGAAAGCGAAAGAAATATTGGCCCGAAGAAACCAGCCTCAACATTCTTCGACAGATAAAGACATAGACCATATATATAATAAGGTAAAGAACGCATTCCCTTCTTCCGAACAACTGGCTACACTCCGACGAGAAGTACTGAACAAACGGCTGACGTGTAACCAATGTGTCCGACTGATGTCTATCTGCGATTTCGACAAGGAACGCCTGGAATTCCTGAGGATTTTAGCTCCACATATCAGAGATTACTATCATCAGCAAGTCATCATCGATGTATTTACCTTCCTTTCGGAGAAAAAGGAAGCCCAGAAAATACTGGACCAATATCTTCCCTGAAAACAAACGTTCGTTTCAAACAGAACAGGCGTTCGTTTTACTCAATTCGAACGTCCGTCTTACGAGAAACAAACGTTCGTTTTATAATCTCAGGAAAACCCGAACCAATAGATTATGAGGTGTACTGAATTTAGTTGACGGGTTAATAATTAAAAT
>ULTX01078131.1_pt1 | contig 24550 bp, 19 predicted proteins | sample 1958041 | NCBI WGS metagenome assembly ULTX01 (sample SAMEA4835747, study PRJEB28245) | human gut metagenome | biome: gut microbiome; material: fecal sample | place: Denmark | collected 2008
CTCAGAAAGCTGTTTCAAAGAAATTTGAAACGGCTTTTTTGTTTTAGCCTTACCAAGAGAGGTAGTTGCACAAAAAAAGAGGTATCCGAAAAGTATATACATTTCAGATACCTCTCATCCTTATCATAAAAGCATTCTTCATGCTTTATCCGTTACGAGTTCCGTCAAAAAATAACACCCAAGCGGAAACCCGCATGATTCTGACCTTCTATGTCACAAGTCAACGTCTGAGTCTTGTTCGTAGCATAGCTGTAGTAACCGGCTACATGGAATCCCCACTTCTTTCCTGTCGGATAAATCTTCAAACCAATTTCCGGAGATACATAGAATCCCCACGACTTGTCGTACACACCCCCACTGCCGAAATAAGTGGTGTAACGGGCAAACATGGCACCGGCCTTGACACCTATATATGGCTTGATATACCGGTTGGTGGAAAGATTATAGGCTCCCATGACACCAAACGGCAACTGGAAAGCCGAACGTTGCTGGTCGGTGGTCAATGATTCCGTAGGAGACAACGACAAGGTCTGACGCTCCACATACTGGTGGTTGGTGTGATAAGAAGCAAAAACTCCCACTTCCCAACGTGGAGTCAGTTCATAGCCCAACTCAAAATTCATGCCCCATCCGCTCAGTTTATCCGCAAAATCGGTAGAAAAAGGAGCGTTCATCTGCCAGTCTATCTTCAAGGTTGTCTTACTGACATCGTATTGCGAAAATCCTTTTACAGCAACTCCCAGACACATGAAAGCCACCATTACTATTCTTTTCAATGCATTCATCTTCATTTGAAATTCCTCCTCTAGTAGTTAGTTGACCGATTTAATATAAGGTGACTGTTCAAAAGCCTGAACCACCGCATTCTGCAACATCTTCTGATTGAACTGTCCGCTATACTGGAATCCGGAAGCACTGGCATACCACACTACCGGAAGATTCTTTGTGGTACCATCGGATCCAGCCGAAAGATCCACCATTTCCATTACCAGTGTATTCGTATTATAGGAATACGACACCGGATACGGATAATACCAGCCCGACCAAGGTCCCCAGAACCCATAGTCCCACCAGCCACCCCAGTAGCCGCCAGTAATCACTTGAGTAGTCTGTGCCACGTAGGAAAGCTGTACTCCCACACTGGCCTCATCCTTCTTCTCCGGATCAAGGATACGGGTATATCCTCTGTCCTCCATTTCTTCAGCCACTTTATTGAGGATAGCCTTTGCATTCTCATCCTTCCAGTAAGTGGCACGGTATCCTCCCGCTTCCAAAATACTGTCGGGCAAGAAATAAGTCTTGTAGCTACCAAAATCGGCATCCTTATCATAATCGGTGTACACCACCAAGTCCGCGTCCAGTTTGTTCATATCAGGGTCTTTCTCACATGCCGATAACCCCAATAACAGACACGCAAAAAGAAACATCTTTTTCATAATACATCTCATTGATTAAAGTGAACGTCCTTTAAATATTGAACTCTTGCAGGCAGGTAAAATCACCCCGTTCAAGGTCAGACGATTCGAATTAAAGTTTGGCAAGATAGTTACCGTCGCATTGTTTGTACCCTTCGGCATACTGATGTCCAAACGGGCCGAAATGCCGGTTCCCATCACATTCATAGACAGATAAATCGTGCCTTTCTTATCGGTCTTCACTTCATAGGAAGACACCTTTCCATCCACAGTTACACCTCCCAGTCCGTTAGGACCTGCAGCTGGAATATTGAAGGCCACCTGTACAACCGCATCTTCTCCATTGACCGATACAAAATTGGTATTCGACGTCACATAAGCTGTCTGACCATATTTGAATACCACCTGATCAGCTTCAAGAGTGAACTTTTTCGCATTGATGGCTTCCACAGCTTCCACATACTGGATACTGTCAATCTTCTCCTGAAGTGCCTTCTTTTCCGCTTTCGTCAACTCTACTTCCTGAGCCTGGATATGTCCAGCCATTAAGGCCAGCGCACATATCAAAATAGATACCATTTTTTTCATAAGTCTGCTACTTTAAAAGTTTACACCAAATAAACAAACATATCGCCCTTTTGCTGCACGCATCCTATTTAAAAAAGTATAACGTATTCCCTTGTTTTCAAATAAAATTATTATCTTTAGAATATATAAAGAAATAATATATCAGCCAACCTTAAAAATACGAACTATGACACACCTCAGCGAAATTACCCTATTAATTGCCGTCATTGCATTGGCCCTCTGGCCGGTCGTGCTGTTCATCCTGCGTTTCTGGCACGAACGCCGCAAACAGCTGGAACATATTGAGAGAATGACGAAGGACGAACTGGACGAAATCACCACAAAAGACCTCGTCATCAGCGTATTGAAGAAAATTGGCTGCCAGCCGAAAGTAAATGAGGAAAATCACATCACCTTCCAATACCAAGGAGACGATTTCTACATTGCCGCCGAAGAAGAAAACCGCTTCATCATGATATGGAACCCTTGGTGGGGCTCCATCAATGCCGACAATGAAGCTCTTCCCTATCTGAAGGAAATCATCAACCTGGCCAACGTGAACTCACTGGTCACTACGGTCTATATGGCCGACGAGGACGAAAAGACCATCGGTCTGCATTCCCGTTGCCACACTTTCTTCTCTCCCAATGAAGGAGAACTGGAAGAACACATGAAAATGCTGCTCGACTATTTCTTCGACATGCACAATGTAATCAAGGACAACATGAACCAGCTGGGACAGGCTGCCATCAATGAGGAAGAAAAGAAGGAGCGCGTAAAAGTGAAAGGCTTCTCCGCCTACAAGGAAAACACCATGCCTATCGAGACGAAGAAGGAGACGGAAGCGGAGAAGAAGGAGTAGAAGGTTCTCCATCCGACTTGCGCATGCTGAACTCACAACCGCAATACTGCTGGTTGTAGAAATTATATTCCTTGATAATGGCGATGCGGCGCTCACTGAGTCCTCCCTTGCGCCAGTTCTGTTCCCACCATGTGACATCCGGATAGGAAGCCACAGCCCAACGTCCGGCTTCGTTTATCTGGTCCAGACTTTTCCAGCGCGAGGAAGCCAGCGTAGTGGTTATCACCGAAAAGCCGTGTTCATGAGCATAGCGGGCCGTATCGGCCAAACGCATCTTGAAACATTTCAGACAGCGACCTCCACGCTCTGGCTCATTTTCCAGTCCGGCCACCGTACATCGCCAGGCTTCGTGGTCATAGTCCGCATCCACAATTTCCAACCCCAGCGACTGGGCATAACGGGTACATTCGTCCTTGCGGATGGTATATTCCTCCAGCGGATAGATGTTCGGATTGCAATAATAAATGGTAGGACGCACCCCATGCTGCATCAGGCATTCAATAATGGCCGACGAACAAGGTGCACAGCAAGTGTGTAGCAACACTTTGTCTGCCCCACCGGGTACTTCCAGTTCAAATTTTTTCTTTTTCATCGCTTCCTCCCTTTTTATGCACACGATTCAGACGATTCATCCGTATAGGCCGCAAACAAAGGTTGCAGGATTTCCGGCACCTCCACTCCTTCGTCACGTATGCCTTTCAGGCAACGGTACGCCTCGTCGGTCAACGAAAAATACATCTCCCGCTTGTCCTTCTCACCCAGGGTACGCACCAGCAGGTTACGTTCTTCCACCGCCCGAATTACCTTTGAAGCGTGCGAAGGGGTCAGTCCGGTACGTTCTACAATCGTGCGGGCTGCCACCTGCTCCTTACCGATGGCACACAGCACCATGGCCTCGTTCAAAGACACCCCATGCGCCTGCAGCAAGTGCGATTCAAGATCAGAGAGAGCCCGGAAGAGCTCTCTCATCACACAGATACATTTTATTTTTTCCATACGTTAAATAAACAGATTGACATTGGCTTCTTCGGCACGGTCCATATAAGTGGCTACCCCACCAATGGTCACGTTGTCCAGCAGCTCTTCTTTCTTGACGCCCATCACGTCCATCGACATCTGGCAGGCAATAAACTCTACTCCGTTGTCAATGGCCTGCTGACGAAGCGATTCCAAGGAATCGATGCCTTTCTTCTGCATGATGTAACGCATCATCTTCGAACCCATGCCGCCCATGTTCATCTTCGAAAGCTTCAGTTTCCGTGAACTGGAAGGAAGCATCATGCCGAACATTTTTCCAAAAATGTCTTTCTGCACTGCCGGCTTCCGTTCCTTCTTGATGGCATTCAGTCCCCAGAAGGTAAAGAAAATGGTCACTTTCTTTCCGGTAGCCGCCGCGCCGTTAGCCAGCACAAAGGTAGCCAAAGTTTTGTCAAGGTCATCGCTGAAAAGAATGAAAGTTTTTCCCTTCTCTTCCGGTGCCCGGCGGACAGCCTCCATGGCGCAGGCCGTGGCCTTCTCTACCCGCACTTTATAGATTCCCCCTTCCGATTTCGAAGACAGGAAACGATTCCCGGTGGTACGGCACCACGCCTCGGCATCGCGCGGAAAACCCGCATCCGTGGCATGAATTTCCATCTGTTCCCCTGCTTTCAGTTCCTCCATCCCTTTCTTCAACCGCAAAATCGGACCCGGACACTGGATGCCGCAAGCATCAACCACGTGTACCTTCTTGCAGTCCGTGGTTCCTTCGGCCGTGTCACAAGAGCAAACCACCTCACATGCCTCATCCGGCTGGCAAACCGGAGTAACTGCCGCATTGTAGGTCTTGATACCGCCAATCAGGTTACGCACATCCTTGTAGCCATTGTCTTTCAGAATATTGGATGCCAGATACCCCCGCAGTCCCACGCCACAATACAGGAACACCGGCTTGTCCGACGGGATTTCCTTCATCCGCTCACGCATTTCATCCAAAGGTACATTGACCGCTCCGGCAATGTGGCCCAGTTCATACTCATCTTTCGTACGAACATCAACCAGTGTAACCTTCGTCAAATCGGCCTGTTGCAATTCTCTCCAGTAAAGCGGAGTCATCTTGCCGCTCAAGATATTTCCGGCCACATAGCCCGACACGGCTACTGGATCTTTGGCTGAAGAGAAAGGAGGTGCATAGGCATGTTCCAGCTGCATCAAATCGTAGACCGTACCTTTCTGCTTGATGACCAATGCATATTCATCAATGCGTTTGTCCACCCCATTGTATCCCACAATCTGTGCGCCGTACAACCGACCGTCTTCCGGAGAGAAGGTGATCTTGATGTCCATCTGCAAAGCTCCCGGATAGTATCCGGCATGGGAACCGGAGTGGATGGTAGCCGACAAGTACGGAATGCCGAAAGTTTTCAAGCGTTTAGCCGGAAGTCCGGTAGAAGCCACGGTCAAATCGAACACCTTGGCAATGGCCGTACCAATGGAACCTTCATATTTCACTTTATTGCCAAACGTCATATTATCGGCTACGATACGTGCCTGACGGTTGGCCGGCCCTGCCAGGAAATTCAGCCAGGGCTTGCCCGTAATCGGATGCGGATATTCAATGGCATCGCCTACCGCATAAACTGACTCATCGGAAGTCTGCAAGTATTCATTCACGTAGATGCCCTTCATTTCGCCCAGCTTTAATCCGGCTTCCACGGCCAGACGAGTCTCTGCCCGTACACCGATGGAAAGAATCACCAGCTGTGCCTCAGCCTGCAAACCCGACTGAAACTTCACCTTCAACCCGGACGCTGTTTTTTCAAAGGCTTCTACCGCCTGCTTCAGGTACAGTTTGACACCTTTCTGCTGCAGATGACTGTGTACCAAAGCCGCCATGGAGAAATCTACCGGTCCCATCACCTGGTCGGCCATTTCCACCACGGCTACCTCTATCCCTGCATGATGCAAGTTCTCGGCCATCTCCAGTCCGATGAAACCACCTCCTACGATGACGGCTTTCTTCACCTCATGGCCCTGCATGTAATTCTTGATACGGTCAGTATCCGCCACATTCCGCAGAGTAAAGATTCCTTCACTATCAATTCCGGGCAGAGGGGGACGAACCGGAGAAGCCCCCGGAGAAAGCAACAGTTTGTCGTAAGTTTCGGTGTACTCCTTTCCGTCTGAAGTGCGTACTTTCACTTCCTTACGAGCCGTATCGATAGCCGTCACTTCCGAACGTACCCGCACATCGATACGAAAACGGGTAGAAAAAGCTTCAGGAGTCTGCACAAACAAACAGTTACGATCCTGAATCACCCCACCTATATAATAAGGCAAACCACAATTGGCATAAGAGATGTATTCCCCGCGTTCAAACAAAATGATTTCGGCCTTTTCCGTGTTTCTCCGAATACGGGCAGCTGCAGTGGCTCCACCTGCTACCCCACCTACAATGACGTACTTCATAGCTATTTCTTTTCTTTGTTATTATTTTCTATTGGAAACTATTTGCAAAGAAAAGAAATAATCGAGAAAAGAATAAATTTCCAGTGGAAAATATTTTACAATTAAGGATTATTAAGACGTTGCCGGAAATTCTTACGCCAATTTCTGATAAGCCAAGCGAGGGGTACCGTTGCTGATATAAATAATGCCACAATATACAAAGCCCATAGATTGCACCAAGTTCTGCATCACCTTGTTATCGGCATGCGTATCAATCCGCAAGCAAGGCCATTGACGGAAACACCAATCGATACACAGTTTTCCGATTCCGTGACAAGAGCCGTCGGAAGCCAGACGATGAATCACATAATAAGGAGAATCATCCTTCCACTCCCCGTCCTCGATATAGGCATACGTGGGGTCGGGACCTTGAATGAAACAGAAGGTGGCCACTGCCTTTCCTTCTTCAGTCACACACACATAACAATGAGAAGCCTCTATTTCTTTCTGTATCAGTTCACGCTGTGGATAGCCGTTAATCCACTGATTCGGGTTTCCCGTACGACACATAAAACGACGGGCTTCTTCAAATATTTCCATCAAACGGTCCAAATCTGCCAATGAGGCCTTGCGTATCTGTAAATTCATAAATCTCCTTTTTACGAAAACCGACACAAAACTAATGGTTTTCTTTCGTTTCCCGGACGAATATGCTTGGTTTTTTAAAATATTATTGTACCTTTGTCACGTTTTCAAGCAATAATGGGGCATTAGCTCATCTGGCTAGAGCGTTTGACTGGCAGTCAAAAGGTGGCAGGTTCGAGTCCTGTATGCTCCACATTTCCTTTCCCCACCCCGTGGGAATTTTCCCCTGATAATCCATAAACAAACCTTGCCCCCTTATCCATCCACACTTATTATGTACAGCATTTTAATCATAGAAGACGATAAAAGGGTGGCCGACCTCCTGAAAACCGGATTGGAAGAAAACGGTTATACTACTTTTGTGGCATACGACGGTGCCATGGGACTACGACTTTTTCAGTCACATACTTTCCAACTGGTCATTTCGGATATCATTCTCCCCAAATTGGACGGATTTGAGCTTTGCAAGGAAATACGCAAACTCAACGCACAGATTCCCATCCTCATGCTGACGGCCCTCGGCTCCACGGATGACAAGCTGGACGGATTCGATGCCGGAGCAGACGATTATATGGTCAAACCTTTCGATTTCAGGGAACTGAATGCCCGCATAAAAGTTCTGCTGAAGCGGAAAAACGAAGCGGAGAATCCAGTTTCTCCTCCCGACAAACTGAATTACAAGGATTTGCAAGTGGACACCAGCCGCAGGGAAGTCACCCGCCAAGGGATTCCTATCCGTCTCTCCCCCAAAGAATACAACCTGCTGACCTATATGGTACAGTATCCGGAAAGAGTCATCAGTCGGGTGGAAATAGCCGAAAAGGTATGGAATACCCACTTCGATACCGGTACCAATTTCATCGATGTATATATCAACTACCTGCGCAAGAAAATAGACAAAGACTTCGACACCAAGCTGATTCACACCAAACCTGGAATCGGATTTATTCTTACCGACGAAAAGCCATGAAAATTAAGACCACCCTGACGCTCAAAAATACCGGAGTCATAGCCGTGGTATTTTTGTTGTGCATGAGCCTGATTTACCTGGTCAGCGAACACATCCGGAGCAACACTTTCTTCCATAACCTGAGAAGTGAGGCTGTGACCAAAGCACACCTTTTCCTGCAAGACCAGGTAGATGCCCACATCATGCAGTCCATCTATCTGAACAACAAAGAGTTTATCAATGAAGTGGAAGTGGCGGTCTATACCCCCGACTTCCGCATGCTTTACCACGATGCCGTCGAGAATGACATCATCAAGGAAAGTCCGGAAATGCTCACTCGCATTCTTCAAGAAAAAGAAATAGAATTCCACATCGGAAAGTACCAGGCCATCGGGATGGTCTATCCCTTTCAAGGAAAGGACTACATTGTGACCGCCGCAGCTTACGACGGTTACGGCCACACCAACCTGCTGGAACTTCAGAAGACCTTAATCATCCTGTTTCTCTTCGGACTGCTGCTCTTGTTCGTGACCTGTTATTTTCTGGTACGAGCTTCTTTGAAGCCTATTCGGGAAATCGTAAGGGAAGTGGAGAATATCACGGCTTCCCATATCGACCGGCGATTACCGGTGAGAAACGAGAAAGACGAACTCGGAGAACTAAGCTTGGCCTTTAATGACTTGCTGGAACGACTGGAAATTTCATTCAACGCACAGAAGATGTTTGTCAGCAACGTATCCCACGAAATGAGAACGCCGTTGGCTGCCCTGATTGCGGAACTGGATTTAGCCTTGCAAAAGGAACGAACCGAAGCGCAATACCGCCAAGCCATACAAAACGTATTACAGGATGCACGACGCATGACCAAACTGATTGACGGACTCCTCAATCTGGCCAAGGCAGATTACCAGAAAGAGCAAATCAAGATGCACGAAATCCGGCTCGACGAACTGCTGCTGGACACCCGGGAACTAATCCTGCGGGCCCACCCGGAATACCACATCGAACTGATTTTCGAACAAGAAGATGCCGAAGACGACCGAATGATTACCGTCATGGGAAACTCCTACCTGCTGAACATCGCCTTCGCCAACCTGATTGAAAACAACTGCAAGTATTCGGAAAACAAATCCTCCTTCGTCCAAATCTCCTACTGGGACAAATGGGCGATTATCCGCTTGTCCGACAATGGGATTGGTATATCGGATAAGGAAAAAGAGCAGATTTTCACCTTATTCTACCGAGGGGAACAAGACAAACAGACAGAAGGACACGGCATCGGCATGGCACTTGCCCAAAAGATTATCGGGCTTCACCAAGGACATCTTTCCGTACATTCCAAGCAAGGAGAAGGCACAACCTTCACCATTGAGCTGCCTCATATCTAAAAGTTTCTTCTTCAGTTTCCACACCACACTATCAGAAAGACGGCCGGAAACAACCGGCAGGATTCTAATAGTTTTCTAATACCACTCTAATTATCCTCTAACAGGCCCTGCCAGAAGTATCGCTTACTTTTGCCGTGCGAAAAGGAAACAGAGTAATCACCCTATGAATTCAGGTATTATATGTGGAAAAGAAGAAAAAGTAAGGAAACAAGTACATTCAATGCTGAAAAGGTATTTTTGGCAGCGACTCAGCCTCTCAACGCCGTATACAGCTATTTCCAGACAAGCAAGGGCGGACTGACCCACGAAGAAATAGAAAACCGACAATTGATTCACGGAAGAAATGAGGTAGAACACGAACAGAAGAAAAATCCAGTTTCTACCTTCATCAAAGCCTTTATCAACCCCTTCATTGGCGTGCTGACCATACTGGTAGTCATTTCTTTTGTACTTGATGTCTTGCTGGCCAATCCGGGAGAACAAGATTGGACCGCCATCTTTATTATCCTCACAATGGTAATTGCCAGCACCATCCTCCGTTTTTGCCAGGAATGGAAAGCCAACGCTTCCAGTGAAGCATTACTCAAGATGGTGACCAACACCTGTTACGTAAGACGTGCCGGACAGCACGATGAAGAAATCAACATTGCAGAACTGGTTCCGGGCGACCTTGTCATGATTGCCGCCGGCGACATGATACCCGCCGACCTCCGCATCATCGAAGCAAAAGACCTGTTTGTCAGCCAGTCTTCTTTGACAGGAGAATCAGACCCGATTGAAAAACGTCCGGAAGCCAAAGGGAACAAACATTGCAAAGGGAGCGTAATAGAACTAGAAAATATCTGTTTCATGGGTTCGAACGTGGTGAGCGGTTCGGCCACCGGCATTGTCATTGCCACCGGAAACAGCACTTACCTGGGCACCATTGCCCGCAGCATTGCCGGACACCGTGCCGCCACCGCCTTCGACAAAGGAATCAGCAAAGTCAGCTTCCTACTTATCCGCTTCATGCTCATCATGATTCCCTTCGTATTTCTGGTCAACGGAGTGACCAAAGGCGACTGGCTGGAAGCTTTTATCTTTGCCGTATCGGTAGCCGTGGGCCTCACGCCGGAAATGCTTCCGATGATTGTGACGGCCAACCTTGCCAAAGGAGCCGTAGCCATGTCCAAGAAGAAAACCATCGTAAAAGACTTGAATGCCATTCAGAACTTCGGGGCCATGAACATTCTCTGTACCGACAAAACCGGTACCCTCACCTGCGACCAGATTGTATTGGAAAAATACATCAATGCCGACGGGAGCAGCGATGAAAGCCGCCGTATTCTGCGTCATGCCTATTTCAACAGCTTCTTCCAGACCGGATTGAAAAACCTGATGGACAAGGCCATCCTGTCGCACGTCAAGGAACTGTCATTGGAATACTTGAAAGACAACTATGTCAAGGTGGACGAAATACCGTTTGATTTCACCCGGCGGAGAATGTCGGTCGTGGTAGAAGACCGACAAGGTAAACGACAGATTATCACCAAAGGTGCCGTAGAAGAGATGCTGGCCATCTGCTCACATGCCGAATTCGACGGAGAGGTACATCCCATGACGGAAGCCCTAAAACATAAGGCGCATCGTATCATCGAACAGATGAACAAGCAAGGCATGCGGGTCATTGCCGTAGCGCAGAAAAGCTACCTCGACAAAGCGTGCGACTTCTGTGTGGAAGATGAAAAAGAGATGGTACTGATTGGCTATCTGGCCTTTCTGGACCCACCCAAGCCATCGGCAGCCAAGGCCATACAGCAATTGCATGAACACGGAATTGAGGTCAAAATCTTGTCTGGAGACAACGATGCCGTGGTGCGTACCATCGCCCGGCAAGTGGGTATCAACACTACCAACGCGCTCAGCGGCCCTCAACTGGCCGACTTGAATGAGGAGGAAAAGATGAAAGCGGTACGCGAGACGACCGTCTTCTCCAAACTGACTCCCGTGCAGAAAACGGAAATCATCACCCTCCTCCAAGCACAGCAAAATACCGTCGGCTTCTTAGGTGACGGGATCAACGATGCGGCAGCCCTCCGCCAGTCGGACATCGGTATCTCGGTCGACTCAGCCGTAGACATCGCCAAGGAAAGTGCCGACATCATCCTGCTGGAAAAGAGCCTGATGGTATTGGAAGACGGGGTACTGGAAGGAAGAAAGACCTTCGGCAACATCACCAAATACATCAAGATGACCGCCAGCTCCAATTTCGGCAACATGTTCAGTGTCATGGCAGCCAGTGCTTTCCTGCCCTTCCTGCCCATGCTTCCCATTCATCTGCTGATTCAGAACTTGCTGTATGATATTTCGCAGACCACCATCCCCTTCGACCGGATGGATGCGGAATACCTCCGGAAACCCCGGAAATGGGATGCCTCCGACCTGAGCCGATTCATGATTTTCATCGGTCCCATCAGTTCCATCTTCGACATCGTCACTTATCTGGTGATGTGGTTCGCCTTCGGCTGTCAGAGCATGGAGCATCAGACCCTCTTCCAGTCCGGATGGTTCATCGAAGGCCTGCTGTCGCAAACACTGATTGTACACATGATACGTACGCGGAAAGTGCCGTTCATACAAAGCCGTGCCTCCTGGCAGGTAACCGGACTGACCCTGCTCATCATGGCTACAGGCATCCTGATTCCCTTCACCCCGTTTGGAACCTCCATCGGTCTGGAAGCTTTGCCTGCAAGCTATTTCCCCTGGCTGTTCGGCATCCTGCTTTCCTACTGCGTACTGACACAACTGATTAAGAACTGGTACATCCATCGTTTCACCAAATGGTTATGACAAAACTTATCAAATACATACTGGTCATTGCAACGGTATCCCCCTGCCGTTGCTTTGCCCAGAAACTCCTGATAAATTATACCACCGAACTACAGAGCGATTTCAAGAAAGGAACCAACTGGGTGAATTTGTTACGGTTGGATTTTTCCGCCCCGCTAGGCCAGTCTGCCACCCTTGAAGCAGCCACCCTCAGCACGGCCAAAACCCGAGCCGAGTCTTTGGCCAACGATTTGCAGACCTTTTCCAACATCGAAGAAGACAATCATCCGCTGGCCGTGGCCATACTGGGCATCCGGCAGCCAATGGGAAACTCCAGCCTGTTCATCGGCATCCGTAACCTAAACGAAGACTATTTCACTTCGCCGGCCACAGCCCTGTTCACCAACAGCTCATGCGGCATCTTTCCCACCTTGTCGGCCGATTATCCCATAGCCAACTATCCGGTGTCTTCCATGGGGGTACACTATGAGCTGCAACAGGCTCAATGGAGTCTGCAAGCCTCCTTATATAACGGGAAAGGCTCCTATCGCTTTACAGGAAAAGAAAATGTATTCCGTTTCTGCCCGAAGCACGACGGGATACTCTGTCTCACCTCATTCAACTACCAGCATCATGACAGCAATTATCACATGGGCTTTGCTTTACATAGCGGGATGTATCGGAATTATGCAGAAGGAGATACGGAACAAGCATCAAAAGAAGAAAAGAAAGAAATCCGGAAAATAATCTGGGGATATGCAGAACAGTCAATCACTCCCCGCCTACAAGTGCTCTTACAGGTTTCTGCCCAATGGCACGCCAGCCAAGGATGCAAACACTATTCCGGAGCAGGTCTTGTATGGCAATGTGGAAAAACAGGAGGCGGACTATTCACCGATTACGCCCGTTTCTCCCATTCACACGAATGGGCCAGTGAATTCACTTGGAAGATTCCCTGCCTGGGCAAAGGGTTCATACAGCCCACCTTGCATCTGATTCATCAGCCGGAAGCACACTACCTGATTGGCCTGTTGCGCTTCGGGTACGTGCTTCCGGCCCTCTGATATAGAATTATTTCACTACAATCTCGTCGGTAAACAAGAATCCACCGGCTTCAGGATTGATGTCAGCCTGTACCCGCACGTAACGAGCCTCGCAAGTGCCCTCCCATGCATAATTCTGGATAGTCAGCTTTTCATCCGTAATCGGCAGTGTCGTCGTAATCGTCTTCAACAGCGTATATTCCTTTCCGTCGTCCGAAACCAGGAAGCTGACCTTTTGCGGCAGGAACACACCCGGACCTATCAACTGCATGAAGTCAATGGAAAGCTGGCGGATAGACTGTGATTTCTCCAAATCCACCACCGCATCCATTCCCTTTCCAAGGAATCCCTGCCAGCGCAAATCGGTATAGACCCATCCCCCATGGATGCCGTTGGTCAGAGCTCCGTCTCCTCCTGCCGGATAAGAATCTGCCGCATAAGGGCGCAGATACTCTACCTTCTTGCCTTTTGCCAGATGGTTGTCGACACTCAGTGCCTCCGGACGGTTACCCACTTCATTCTTCAAGTCAAAAGTATGGTATCCCAATGAATCCAACACTTCCACTTCCTGCAAAGCCTCCGCATGGAAACGCTTCCAGTCCTTCCGCTCCGGGTTGGTCCAAGCCACCTCGGCCAATGCCAGCAAACGAGGATAAATCATGTATTCCGTATGCTCTGGCGTAGACAAATATTCCGTCCATACATTTCCTTGAACTCCCCACACACAATCCAGCTTATCTGTCGGGAAAGCCGGGGTTACAGGCTCATAAGAATATACCTTTTCCAACGGAAGATACCCTCCAATAGCTTCAGGCTGTGTGCGCGGCGCATCCTGATAACTGTCAAAATAGCAATAGGCACCCGGCGACAGAATCGTGCGCAGCCCTCTTTTCACTGACTCGGCTCCCTTATCTTCTCCACGCCACACGGTCACAGCCGAAGTTTCATCCAACTCGCCAGTCAGTATTTCGTCCCAACCAATCATCTTGCGGCCGTTCTCACGCAAGAACTTTTCAATTCTTGAAACAAGATACTCCTGCAGTTCGCCTTCTTCTTTCATTCCTTCTTCCTTCATCCGTGCCTGACAGTCGGGACATTGTTTCCAATGGTTCGTGCTGGCCTCATCCCCTCCGATATGAATATATTCCGACGGAAAAAGCGCCATCACTTCCTTCAACACATCGGTCAAGAAAGTGTAAGTCAACTCTTTTCCAGGGCAAAACTCACCACCTGGCTTCAAATCACCCCCACAAGCCAACTGCGGGAGGGCAGCCAGCACTTCCTCCGAGTGAGCCGGCATCTCAATCTCCGGAATCACCGTAATATGAAGCTGACGGGCATATTCCACAATCTCTTTCACATCTTCCTGCGTGTAGTATCCTCCGGAAGCCCCCGGAGCATCCTGCCGGCAATACGTCCGTCCGCCGTTCCACCAGCTTTTCCAGTCCGGGAAAGGACGATAAGCCGTTTCACGCGTCAGTTCCGGATATTTCTTGATTTCAATCCGCCATCCTGCTCCATCGGTCAGATGCCAGTGGAAACGGTTCAGCTTGTAACGAGCCAATGCATCCAGCTGCTTCTTGACAAATTCTTTGGTATAAAAATGACGTGACACGTCCAAATGCATGCCTCGGTATGCGAAACGCGGTGCATCCTCGATGGTCACTTCCGGCAACAGGAAGGTATTGTTTCCCGCCGGCTGTACCAACTGATTTATCGACTGAAAAGCATAAAACAAACCGGAAGCAGAAGTAGCCTCCACTTGAATCCCCTTTTTCGTCACCTCCAACCGATAGGCTTCCTCCTTCATCTGCGACTGTTTCGGACTGAGCAATTTAAACACAATATCCGTCTTCCCCCTCTTTTTATAAGCCAATGCAAAAGGAGACTGACCGACATACTTTACAAAATCTTCCTTATCTGCCCCTTTCAGGTTGCATGAGAAAGAAGCATTTTTCTGAAGTACAAAATGACCTTCACCCACCGCCATCTGCTGAGGGTAAGGAATGACATAACTCTCCGATACAGAAGAAGCCACGGCCGAGAACGCCATCGCCACAAAGAAATAAAGGAATAACAAGGATTTCATCTACAAAGTAATTAAAGGGTACACTATTAATAAGAAATTACCCAAGCATACATTAATTAGTAAACTTGGGTAACTTCTACAGTTCAAAGATAAAAAAATCTTTTCAAAGTAACATCATATAACCGCTGCTAAATTTTACCAACCTGGATTCTGTTTAATATTAGGCGCTTTACCTATTTCATCCGTTGGAATCGGTGACAAATAATGCTTAGGATCTTCAAATACAGGAGTCGGACTCTGACCCGCATAACGTTTTTCATAAATAGTCAAAGCTCCATCGGAATTGACTCCTACAGTCTCTTTCAATTCTGCAAGTTCTTCTTCCGAATATCCCGCTCCTTCTATAATAATTCCCAAACGAGGTGCAGTCAGCAAATTACCACATTTCCAACGACGGATATCATCATAACGTACACCTTCGGCAAACATTTCAATACGACGTTCACGACGGATTTCTCGAATTAATTTTGCATGATTTCCTGAAACATTAGGATAAGCATCTGCAATTACAGGATCATCAAATGGTACAGCCAATTCTAACTTTTTATTAAATCCTACACGTTCACGTAACTTGTTAATAGTCTCATCCAAATCAGTCTGAGTAATCGTACCTAATTCTGCTGCAGCTTCAGCCCGAATCAACATAATTTCACCTAAACGGAACACTGGAGCATCTTCAGTTCCCTGATAATGAGATGCACTGTATTCAGCCGCATTATAAAACTTTACAATCGGATATCCGGTAGAACATCTGCTAGGATTACCTGTATTGGTGACAGAAGCAATATTGGGAGCCATACCACCCATATAATAACAATGATCTGCATCACTCACATCCGGGGTTGCCGTTGTTTGCAACAAACGAGGATCACGGTTAGCCAACTCAGCAATCAATGTAGTATGCTGTGTATGCCCCGGACAATTACACAAAGAAATCGGCAAACCTGTAGTAGCACACAAATAAGAATCTGCACAATTCTTGCTCATGCCCAAAGGAGTCTCACCCACAAAAATCTGACGAGTCAAATTATTACCTTTGTCAATTCCCGGATCGTACGCCTTCGACAAAATGACTTCCGGATTTGTAGACTGATCAGCCAAACAGAACAATTCATGATAAGCTGTTGCCGGATTGGAACCCTGATACAACGAATAACCATATTCAGGCTTCATCAGTTCACAAGCTGCATTATAAGCCTCTGTCAGGAACTTGTCGGGATCCTCAAGCCCATGATATTTACGCCAAGTACCTTCAAACAAGCACATACGAGCCTTCAAAGCCAATGCAGCATCCTTGCTGATGAGAGTTACATCGGTCTTTTTCGGCAGCCATTCAATCGCTTGGTTAATGTCTCTCAACATATTGTCCATCACCAAAATGCGTGAGTCACGTGCCTTATACATTTCTTCATCGCCTGGATTCATTACCTTTTCAAACCAAGGAACATCTCCATAAGCCTTTACCTTATTAAAATAATCCAACGTCTTAAAGAAAAGGATCATCCCTGCATACTTATGTTTTATATCTTCAGTTTCCGGAGATTGTTCATAATTCGCAAGAAAATCATTACATGCACGGATATTTTCCCAGTTCCACTGTGTGCCACTTGCACTAGAGGGCACCGTAGCCAAGCCAAAACTTGTCACATTACGCTCCCAGGGCAACACATCATCACTTGTAAAATCATCCCCTAACATTCCCCAATCATAACTTTTGGGAGCTCCGTAACCCACAATTAATTTCGGATAAAAATCATTACAATATTGCTCCAACGCAGTTGCATTAGCTGTCGTAAAGAATTGATCCTTACCAATGGCGTCCAATGGCTCTCTGTCCAAGAAATTACAACTAGACAATGCCATGGCAAACAGACACCCGGTTAATATAGATATTTTTTTCATAATCATAAATCTTTTTAGAATGTGAGATTAATACCAAATGAATAAGAACGGCAGAACGGATAATTCTTCATATCCGAATTCAATGTACCTACCATTCCATCCGATGACTTCTGATATGTATTTCCCGTCATATCCGGATCTACATATTTATATAAACCTGTAGCTTCCCACAAGTTCTGACCACTGAAGAAAATCTTCAACTGAGATACACCAATCGGTTCCAACCATTTCTTCGGCAACGTATACCCAATGGTCAAATCACGCAAACGGATATAAGATGCATTCTGCAAATACTTAGTCTGAACCTGTCGGCTTCGGCCATTCCACAATGGCACAGGATAATATGCATTCGGATTTTCTTCTGACCATGAGTTATCCACATGATAATCATTGATTGCACTGTTCCATACGCCATTAAATCCCCAAAAGACTTCACTGCTAAGCCACAAATCACGTTTCATCACTCCCTCAAACAAAGCTCGTACATCAAAATTCTTCCAGCTCAATCCCAAATTGATATTGAAACGATAACGAGGAGTTTCGTTGCCAATAATAGACTTATCACCGTGATTGCTCAAGGTATTGATAGGCCCTTTCTCACTGTCACCTTCATTAACAACTCCATCCCCATTCAAATCTGCATAACGGATATCTCCCGGAATCCATGTATTCGAGATATAAGACTGACGGACAGACTGTTCTGAAGCCTCTGCAGCATCCATAATAAACCCATCGGTTGTATATCCCCAGATTTCACCCAAACGCTTACCTACGTAAAGGTCGTTCAGAGTTCCTGTAGGATTATCATACTTTGTAATAGTAGAATAACTATCAGAAAGACCGATTCCAATATTATATTCCAACGGACTTCCTGCCACATCATTGATACGATCCGTCCAATTCAATGAAAGTTCCCATCCGTTAGTTCTCATACTTGCCAGGTTTTCTTTACCGCCACTCGTTCCCATTGTGTTAGGATAAGCCTTTGAAACCACCATATCGGTTGTATAGCGTATGTAATAATCAAACGATGCAGTCAAACGGTTGTTCAGCAACCCTAAATCAAGACCAAAGTTGGCTGTAGTCACTTTTTCCCAAGTTACATTGCTATAAGCCAATGTAGCCGGAGTAATGCCTGAAGGAATTTTTCCAGAAAGTACATAATTCAGGTTTTCACTTCCAACAGTTCCTATGTAATCAAAGTTTCCATTCGTCACCTGGTTACCAAGAGAACCTACAGAAGCACGTAACTTGAAGTTATCAAACAACTTACGAGCTGGTTCAAAGAACTTTTCTTCAGAAACACGCCATCCCAAAGAAGCAGAAGGGAAGAATCCCCACTGACTGCCGGATGCATATTTGGAAGAACCATCATAACGTCCATTCAATTCCACCAAATAACGTCCTTTATAATCATAATTCACACGGAAGAAAGCACCTTGGACAGCCCAGACAGTAGCAGCCTCAGACAGTGTTTCCTTATCCTTTGCCATATCAATGATGGGGAAATCATTTACATACAAGTTGGCAGCTACCCCATACATATCACTGGTATTTTTACGTTCCTGGTTATATCCCACCATTACAGAGAAAGAATGATCCTTAATTTGTTTCTTGTATTCAGCCCACACATTCAGTGCTTCATAAGTATCATCATACTTTCTCAATCCAGCCTTATTAGTAGGCATCTTGGCTGTTTGCGAACCATCTGGATTCAGCTGATAAATTGTCTTTAAGTGTTCGCGTTGCGTACGGAAATAGCGGTTTCCCGTATAATCTCCCTTGATAGAAAGACCCTCGAAAGGAGTGATATTAAATGAGCCTGTATACCAGATATCGTCATATACATTTTTCACACGTCCAGCTTCCGCCAAAATACCAGCATAGTTATAGTTGAAGTTACTACCTTCCATTGCTGCGAAATGCTGTCCATCCGGCAAATAGATAGGAATAAATGGGAAAGAACGATACACCTCATAATAAGGAGAACTACCCATATAAGCCTGAGTATTGGGTTCATCCGATTCGCTGCGGTTATATTTTGCCCGGAATCCGATTTCCAGCCATTTAGTCACTTGTGAAGTAAAGTTGAACGACATGTTGATACGCTTATAGGTGTCTGTACCATAAGCTAGCAAACCATCTTGTCCTTTGTAACCGACGGAAGCATAGTAAGCATTCTTTTCCGTACCACCTTGAATACTGGCATTATGCTGCTGCATGAAAGCCGCACTCTTGTAAAATTCATCAAACCAATCTGTATTTCCAGCATAAGCCCATTGTCCCTTAGCCGTAAAAGCACCTGTTTCATCCAAGAAAGCAGACGGACGGCTAGGATCTTGACAATACGCATGTACAGCGTCCACCAGTTCCTGACTGAAATAGCCGCTACCACTTGTATTCGTATTCGCTAACTGTACGGCATCAATCCATTTATCGGAAGAAATACCATCAGGAAGACGTGACGGAGCCGACCATGAGAAATTGTTATTGTAGTTGACGGTTACCTTCTGTCCTTTCTTACCTTTTTTAGTTGTAATAAGAACCACACCAAATGCGGCACGCGCACCGTATACGGCTGCAGAAGAAGCATCTTTCAACACAGAAACACTTTCAATATCCTGAGGATTCAGTAAAGAAATATCATTGGTTTCCACACCATCCACCAATATCAATGCCGAACCACCATTCAAAGAGGTAATACCACGCACGTTAAATGTAGCCGTTGCATTCGGATTACCACTCGGCATCGTAATATTCAAGTTTGGAATGGCTCCCTGCAAACCTTGAGCCAGGTTGGCAATCGGACGGTCTTCCAACATATCGCCTTCTGTCATGGCAACCGCACCTGTCAGATTCACTTTTTTCTGCGTACCATAACCTACCACCACGACTTCTTCCAAGGCCTGAGAATCTTCTTTCAATGTAACGGACATGGGTTTTCCGTTCCATTTAATTTCCTGAGTCACATATCCAATAAAAGAAATCTGGATCACATCCCCCACTTTAACACCCGGTAAGGTAAACCGACCATCCAAATCAGTCACCGTACCAACCGTAGTGCCCTTTATCATTACAGAGGCACCAATCACACTTTCACCTGTAGCGTCTGTTACAACACCATTACAGTTTTCTTGCTGTTGCCCTACATTTATACCCAAACTTTCTGCAAAAAGCGGAGCATTCATGCAAAACGAACCACCTAACAACAGCATCAATGCGTTTACTAATCTAAATCTTTTTAGCATAACAACAAATTTTGATTTAAGAAACAAGGTTAGCATTATACTTTTATAATATATCAGAAATAAGGCTAACATTTACTTTACAAATATAAACAAAATATAATGCAATCACAAATAAACACAAACATTTTTAAATTTCTTTACAGTCAAGATTCAAACAAGTAAAAAAAAGGATAAATACAACAAGATAATTCACAACCATTTAATCAAGAAAAATGCAACGAACAACCAGACTATACATTTGTATATTCTTTTTCAATCCCCTTTCGGTTGTCCACCGGATAAATAGAAAAAGTCCCGTAAAACGTTGATTTTACGGGACTTGTCCTAATTTGACTACCTAATGTCTTAGGTTTCAGCGGAGAGACAGGCTCTCGAACCTGTGCTATCTCAAAATATCATACAATCGCAAATACCTATTAATAACCAGCTTATTACAATCATAATTAAATCTAAATATTATTGAATATCGCTCGCTATTTCAATTTTTGGGTGTATATTTGGGTGCAGAATTTCAAATACACCCACTCATGAACATCAAACGAAACATCATTTTTGCACCTGAAAGCCGCAAAAAGAACGGAGTTCCAATCGTGGAGAACGTTCCCATCCGTATGCGTGTCATATACGCAAGCCACCGCATCGAGTTTACAACCGGCTACCGCATTGATGTAGCCAAGTGGGATGCAGACAAGCAGCGTGTAAAGAACGGATGTACCAATAAGTTAAAGCAAAGCGCATCCGAAATCAATGCGGATTTGCTAAGATACTATGCCGAAATTCAAAACGTGTTCAAAGAATTTGAGGTACAGGAAACCATGCCGACCACCCAACAATTGAAAGATGCGTTCAATCTGAAAATGAAAAATAACAACGAGGAGCAGCAGGAAGATACTAAAATAAGTTTTTGGGAGGTATTTGATGAGTTTGTCAAGGAATGTGGCAATCAGAACAACTGGACAGAATCCACATACGAAAAATTTGCAGCCGTAAAAAATCACCTAAAAGAGTTCAAAGAAAATGTGACTTTTGAGCATTTCGATGAGTTCGGACTAAACGAGTATGTTAACTTCTTGCGTGACAAAAAAGACATGAGAAACAGTACCATCGGCAAACAGATAGGATTCCTCAAATGGTTCCTGCGATGGAGCTTCAAAAAGGGATATAATCAAAACATTGCATACGATACATTCAAACCGAAATTGAAAACCACCTCAAAGAAAGTAATCTTTCTGACATGGGACGAATTGAATAGACTGAAAGACTATCAGATACCCAAAGACAAACAATATCTGGAACGTGTCAGGGATGTTTTTCTGTTCTGCTGCTTTACGAGTCTAAGGTATTCGGATGTCCGTAACTTGAAGCGAAGTGACGTCAAATCCGACCACATAGAAGTTACTACCGTCAAAACGGCGGACAGCCTAAACATAGAGCTGAACAAATACAGCAAAGCCATACTTGAAAAATACAAGGACATTCACTTTGAGGACAACATGGCACTGCCAGTCATCAGCAATCAGAAAATGAATGATTATCTGAAAGAGTTGGGCGAGCTTGCCGAAATCAACGAGCCTGTAAGGGAAACATATTATAAAGGAAATGAACGTATAGATGAAGTTACGCCAAAGTACGCATTGTTAAGTACCCATGCCGGACGAAGGACATTCATTTGTAACGCCTTGGCTCTCGGTATCCCGGCACAAGTGGTCATGAAATGGACGGGACATAGTGATTATAAAGCCATGAAACCCTACATTGACATCGCAGATGACATCAAGGCAAATGCAATGAATAAATTCAACCAACTATAAAAACAATCAGCAAGTTTCACGGTATGCCTGTTATTGGGCATATCTTTGTAACTTTCAATACATACAACAATGAGCAACAACGATAACAACATAGAGAAAAGAAGTTTCGAGGCTTTCGTCAATGCCATCGGTTCAGAAATTGAACAGGCGCAAGTCCGGCTCATCAGTGCCGCCAATGCGCAGATGCTGTTCCACTACTGGAAGATGGGCAATTACATATTGTACCACCAGAACCGACAAGGCTGGGGCGGCAAGGTCATCAAGAGACTGGCGCAGGCGATACGGTTCAGTTATCCCGAAAAGAAAGGATATTCGGTCAGGAACTTGGCTTATATGTGCCAGTTCGCACGCTCCTATCCATTGGGCGCATTACGGAGTTTTATAGAAACCGATACGAAATTACTTGCTCCAAGTGTGCAGAAAATCACGGATGAACTTCAAAGCCTGAACAATATGACATTTACGCAAGAGCCTCTTGCGCAAATTCAATCTTCAGACAACAAGGAAGTTGCAATTGTGCAAGAACCTCTTGCACAAATTCAGGATGTAGCCCAAACAGTCGCTGCCGCTTACCAAATAGCGATTGAGGACATAGAAAAACTGTTCCTGGCATCACCTGTTGCAAGAATCAATTGGGCAAGCCATGTGATTCTGCTGAACAGTTCCCTTCCGTTGGGTGTCGATTACTGGTATATGAAGCAATCCGTGGAAATGGGCTGGAGCAGCAATACTCTTAAAATGCAGATTGAAAGCAAATTGTACGAAAGGCAAATCAACAGCCACAAGGTCAATAATTTTACCGCCACGCTTCCTGCGCCCCAAAGCGACCTTGCCAACTACCTGTTGAAAGACCCGTATATCTTTGACTTGGCGGAAGCCAAAGAACGTGCGGACGAAAGGGACATAGAGGAACAACTGGTGAAGCACGTCACCCGCTATCTGCTGGAAATGGGCAGCGGATTCGCCTTTGTCGCAAGGCAGAAGCATTTCCAGATTGGCGACAGCGATTTCTATGCCGACCTAATCCTGTATAACATAAAACTCCATGCCTATGTGGTCGTGGAACTGAAAGCTACCCCGTTCAAACCGGAATACGCCGGGCAGTTGAACTTCTACATCAATGTGGTGGACGACAAACTTAGGGGAGAGAATGACAACAAGACCATCGGGCTGCTGTTGTGCAAAGGCAAGGATGAGATTGTCGCACAATATGCGCTGACCGGCTATGACCAGCCTATCGGCATCAGCGATTATCAGCTCAGCAAGGCTGTGCCGGAAAACCTGAAATCGGCACTGCCGAGCATAGAACAGGTGGAAGAAGAACTGACGATGCTTCTTGACAATGAAAAGAACAGACAAAAGTAGGACACCTATGGCAGACAATATACAGACGATGATTCCCCGATACGGGGAACTCAACAGAATATACAGGGACTATATAGACAACAGCACTTTTTCTTTTGACAGGCAGAAATTTATTTCCGATTTCTGTCAGCAGTACAATGACATGAAATCTTTTGAAGCCGCCATCCTTGAACTGGTGCTTGACAGGCAAAAAGAACAATACACCCTGATACTCAACAGCCTGAAAACTGAAATAGAAAAGAGCATACAGGCTTATGAAACACGCCCCATAAGTAACAGTGCCATAGAGCGTGTCTGCCATCAGCACATGGAAAGGTATTCCCTTGAAATTGAAGCCCAGCTGGATGTCACAAGAAGTCTGAACAAGCCGCTGAATGAAGCCAACAACAGGTATGATTCCATTGGCTACCGGGAACATACTGCCGAAGAGGAAAAACAGGCAGAAAAAGAATATGAACGCTGCAAGGCTGAATATGACAGGGAAAAAGCCAGACTGAACGAACTCTATGACCTGCAAAAGGCTGCAAGAAATGAGGCATTCCAATATATGAAGAACCGTTGTGCGGACATATACCGCCAAAGCTGTCTTTTTCTGGATATATTGAAGAAATACATTCCTGACGGGAAACGACAGGACGAGCCGGGCAAACCGGTCAGCCAGCAGGAAACAACAACGGAACGACACGAATACTTCAGCATGAAATTACTTTCGCTCATTCATGAGGTATGTGTGGGAGAACAGTTCGAAGAAATTTCCGCACCGGATTTCTATGCCAACATGAACCTGCACCCCTGCAACTGCAAGCTGAAAACCAAACCGAGAGAGAAGATACGTGTATGTTATCTGATATTCCTCATGAGCGAAAAGCTCCCCAAACAGGACAGGGACAAATGGAAAGCCGGAATACTGAAACTGCTGGATATTGATGACAGCTACTACAAGTCAAAGTACAAGGAGCCAGTTTCTGATTTCCCCAGTGACAGCAACCAGAATTTCGCCAAGGAAATGGAACATATATTCAGATAATCCGT
>ULTX01004497.1_pt1 | contig 24407 bp, 17 predicted proteins | sample 1958041 | NCBI WGS metagenome assembly ULTX01 (sample SAMEA4835747, study PRJEB28245) | human gut metagenome | biome: gut microbiome; material: fecal sample | place: Denmark | collected 2008
CTGTTGTCTTCTGTTATAAATTCAGCTATTAGTATTTTTGTTTAAGGAAAATTCTTTTTGTCCTTTTTAGGAAAAATACTGCTTTGAATATTATTTCAGACACTTTCACCAATACCATGTTTTATAATTGTATAAAGTTAAACTCTTCCATTTGTTTAAAGGAAAGTTTAACTTTACATAAAATAGATTTACTTTTTTTTGAGTATTTTATCCATCAATACCTGCATCCAATATCCCCCGATAACTGAACGAGCACGGAAACCTACCCATTCTCCTCCTTCCGTATGATGCCAGTCACTGATAGGTACACGTGAAGTGGTTTCATTTATATACTTATAGATAGGGTCAGAGAATTTTTGGAAAGTCTCAATGTCAGGAGACATTGCCGCAGTCCACATAATCCAGTCTGATTTAGTATATTCCTTGCGGCTATCCAGCGGAAGACCATATTCATTTTGTTTTGTCAGGTAATAATCAATTTCTTTCTCTATTACATCATTAGGGAATAAGTTGAGTCCCCACATCTTGTCCCATACCATATTATATTTCTGACTCCAGGTATCCTGCTTGTCAAACGCAAGACGGTAATGATTCCCTTCTCTAGCCATTTCCTCCCATTTTACAGCCATTTTCTTGGCTATTTCCGCATATTCCTTTGCGACTTTGTCCATCCCAAGCATTTTTGCCAGCTCACTATAAGCAGCTACACCCATAATTGCCTTTATAGACAAGTTAGCGTTATGTGCCCAATGTCCTGCGAAGTCATCCGTACAAAGTTGGTTTTCAGGATCCTGTCCATATTCAGCCAAATAATTAGTCCAAATAGTCAGCAAATCCCAATATTTTTTTGCATAATTTGCATTTCCTTCTGCTTTGGCTATAGCAGCAGCCAGTATAACCATGTTTCCACTTTCCTCTATAGGCATGTCACCACCGTATACCTGTCCATTGGCAATAGGATAAGTTCCCAAGTCGTGCGCGGCAAAAGGCTTGTTCCATCTTCCCGACGCGCTGTATTCAAATATACTTGTCATCATAGCCTTCTGAAGTTCAGGATTGTAAGCCAAGAACAAAGGTGCGGAAGGATAAGTAAGGTCTACAGTATTGATACATCCGTTACTGTTGTTTTCTTTAGAGAAGAACATCAGGTTACCTTCTTTATCTGTAAACAATTTATGGGCTGTAATGACTTGTCTGTATGAAGCCGCACATATTTCCGCATACTTCTTGCCACCTGCTTTTTCCGCATCCTTCATAATCATTACATCAAAGTTACGGCAGCGTTCCATTACATCCTGATAATTTTGTTTCGCTTTTTCAAAAGCATCGAATATAGTTACCTTACCATCATGCTTCCAATAAGCCATTCGGCGTTCGTACATATACTCAATAGAGTAAATATCATCATATCCAAGCATCATAAATCCGCTTTTACCGCTTGAAGAGACTTTGCCTAAGTCTTCGCTATATGCCATTGCAGGCATCTCATCCGCCTTTCTTGTTATAAGTTCTGCTTCTGTAGGCAATAACTCTCCGTCTTTAGCAAATGCAGCTTTCATATCTTCATAATCGCCAAGACTTACAGTGGTATTGGCTCCATTGCTTCCTGCCAGATACGCATAACCCCAATCTATGCAAATGAGATCTCCTTTTCTGCCGGTTATAGGCTGGTCAATGCTTCCTGCCTGTATATAGTTAATCCCATTACGTCTTATCACCCGCGCCTTGGTAGGTTGCGACATCTCATTTATGCTCAGCTGCGGAGTAGTCTCTATATAAACCTGAACGTCATGTTCTTTCTTGTCTGTAGCCCTCACCTGATATGAAATATAGTTGACAGGAGTAGATATCAAGTCCAAATCGTCAATCATTACAGGAGCTGTAAAAACTACATCCAGTTCTACCGGGCCACAAGCGAATGTATAATATGTCTGTGTAGGAAGTACATCTACTGATTTCTGTATCGCAAGATTCTCAAAAGGCGCACTTTCATCGCTTGGAGTATAAACTCCGAAATCAACGTATGCTCCACCTGTCGTATTATGGCAATGTGCCGCGATTACGTTTTTTCCGTTCTTTAATTTTTTCTTTGTTTCATCCTTCAATTCCAACATGACATTATTTTTCCATTCATATCCTGTTGAAACTATCTTTTCACCATTCAGATAAAGCTCGAACACATCATCATGCGAGTATTTGAGATAAATAGGTTTGTTAATATTGATGTCGTTTAAAGTAAATTCTCGCCTAACCCAAATGTCTTTGGTATTCCATTCTGTTCTCACCGCAGGCTGGTCATGTGTACCGAATGCGCCTTTACCAGTTTTCCAACCATTGGTGTCATAATTCAGGTCTATCCAATCTCCATTTGGCTTGTCAAAAGTATAGTACCCTTCCCAAGCTTCGCTCCCTGCCATTGATAGCATTGATTGCATAGCCTGTTTTCCCATAAACCGGTAGACTTTCCCGTCAACCCGTACCGCACCGATTAAAGATTTTTCATCATTTGTCCAATGACGTGTACTTCCTTCATTTAGATTGTCATATGGCGACCATATAGAGAAATATGGGTCAGACGTAATAAGGGGGACTGAAGGTAATCGCAAGTCAGTTTTTTGTACCGGAATAAACAAATCGGTAGCATTAATCTGACATAATGCTCCTAACATTAGCATTGTCAATGTCATACTTTTTTTCATGGCTTAAATTACTTAAATACTATATATGTTATACCTATTGTTTTGTATTATCTGGTTGGTATTTACTTTTGCAAAAATAACGATATCGTATGGTTACACTGGAAATGGATTAATCAAAAAAGGAAAAAAATCGTTCATTGACTATCATGCATTTTACAAATTTCTTTTTAATCCCTTGATAAATGACAATCTAGTTATAATCAGTTACAATTATTATATCAACCATATCATATTTACTTGCTCTATAGCGTTTGAACAGATATTACTGTTTATTGAACTATGATTTTCACTTCTTTTTATATTATTTCTTTTTCTTTACAATGAATTCCCTTAAATAGAATAAGATATGAAACGTATAGTATTTCTTGATTATGTGCGTGTTTTTGCTTGTTTCTTGGTTATGCTGGTACACGCAAGTGAAAATTTTTATGGTGCCGCCGGAGCTACAGACATGGTCGGTCCTCAGGCTTTTTTAAACAATGAAACAGACAGGCTTTGGGTTTCCGTTTATGATGGATTTTCCAGAATGTCAGTGCCGTTGTTTATGATAGTTTCCGCATTTCTTCTTGTTCCAATGAAAGAAGAACAGAGTATGTGGCAGTTCTATCGCAAGAGATTTCTCCATATACTACCTCCAATGATTGTTTTCATGGTGTTGTATAGTACTTTACCGTTGCTATGGGGACAAATTGACGAAAACACTTCAATAAAAGATTTGTCACGTTTGTGGCTTAACTTCCCGACATTGGCCGGACATCTTTGGTTTATGTATCCACTTATAAGCCTTTATCTCTTCATTCCTATAATATCTCCATGGTTGAATAAAGCTACCGCGAGTGAAGAGCGTTTCTTTATTATCCTTTTCTTTGTATCGACATGTATGCCGTATATAATACGTTTTTACGGAGAAATATGGGGACAATGTTTTTGGAATGAATATCATATGCTTTGGTACTTCTCGGGGTATCTGGGTTATCTTGTTTTGACACATTATATTCGTGTTCATTTGAAATGGGATAGAAGGAAACGATTGACTATAGGTTCTCTTTTGGCAATAATCGGAGCTGTTTGGACTATATTGTCATTCTATATTCAGGCTGTTCCTGATATTGTGCACTCTACCCCTAGACTTGAAATAGGATGGGCTTTCTGCACAATCAACTGTGTCATACTGACTACTGGTACATTCCTTTTATTTTCATGCATTGAAAGAAAAGAGACACCTAAGCTGATTTTGGATATGTCGAAGTCAAGTTATGGAATGTACTTGATGCATATATTTTGGTTGGGCTTGTGGACCGGAATATTTAAAGGAACTCTTGCCCTGCCTACTATAGCCGCAATTCCTGCAATAGCAATATCCACGTTTATTTGTTCATATATTACATCTAAAATAGTCTCCTATATACCTGGAAGTAAATGGATTATAGGGTGAATTGTTCCTTATTTTGGATGTCTAAATACTTTTCATTTTTCTAATAACATATGATATTGTAACAATGAAATACAAGTATATTATTATAAGCTTCTTAGCCATAAGCATTCCAGTTATGGCTCAAACAAACAAAAATATAAAAACAACTTTCCAAACCTCAAAGGAATGGAAAAAGACTATTGACAATCGCGCTGATGCCGTAATGGTATATGGAATAGGTGGAAATCCATCTGATAATTCCCGAAAACTATCATTTGAAGAAAGGGTAAAATCTTGGAAAGAAAGAGGTTATACCGTACATTTTATGACAGGTATTGCTTGGGGAGAATATCAGGATTATTTTACCGGGAAATGGGATGGGAAATCTCACCTTGACGAAGGGCAGGTTACAATGGCAGGAGATACCATCTGGCACGGACATCTGGTCCCTTATATAGTCCCATCGAAAAACTTCCTGAAATACATAAAGGAAATGCATATTAAAAGGGTGATTGATGCCGGAATTGACGCTATCTTTATGGAAGAGCCTGAATTTTGGGCAAGAGCAGGTTATAGTGATGCTTTCAAGAAAGAATGGAAAGAATATTATGGATTCGAATGGAAGCCGCAACACGAATCTCCCGAAAATACTTATTTGGCAAACAAGTTGAAATATTATTTGTATTATAGAGCTCTTAATGAAGTCTTTACTTATGCCAAAGAATATGGGAGAAGCAAAGGGATGGATGTTAAATGCTATGTACCTACTCATTCTTTAGTAAATTATTCACAGTGGCAAATTGTTAGTCCTGAAGCAAGTTTGGCCTCATTGCCATGTGTGGATGGCTATATAGCCCAAGTATGGACCGGTACATCACGTGAGCCGAATTATTTTGATGGTATTAAACGTGAACGTGTTTTTGAAAACGCTTATCTAGAGTATGGCTCTATGGAGTCAATGACAGCGCCTACTGGCCGTAAGATGTTTTTCTTGACCGACCCTATTGAAGACTGGCCCCGCGATTGGGCTGATTATAAAAAAAATTATCAGGCTACTTTTACAGCGCAACTATTGTATCCTAACATAGCCAACTATGAGGTGATGCCTTGGCCTGAACGTATTTATGAAGGACTTTATCGTACTAGTGCCAACAGTGACAAAAAAGAGCGTATTCCACGATTTTATTCTATTCAAATGCAGGTTATGATTAACGCTCTAAATAAAATGCCTTTGTCTGAGAATAAATTGACTGGTAGCTGTGGAGTCAGTGTGTTAATATCTAATTCTCTTATGTTCCAACGCTTCCCTACCCATGATGGGTATGAAGATCCACAATTGGCCAATTTTTATGGCTTGACTTTACCTTTATTGAAACGTGGAGTACCCGTGAAGACTACTCATATTGAAAATTTAGGATATAAAGAAGCTTTGGCCGAAACAAAAGTATTATTGATGACTTATTCAAATATGAAACCATTGGGGCCTAATGCGCACCAATATTTGGCCCAATGGGTAAGAGATGGTGGCATTTTGATATATAGTGGGACTGACAAGGATCCTTTCCAAAGTGTCAGAGAGTGGTGGAACACAGGTAAAAAAAAATATGCAACGCCTTCTGCTCATTTATTTGAATTATTAGGTATTCCTGATTCAGCTCAAGGTGAATATAATTGCGGAAAAGGTACGGTATGTATTTTACGTACTGACCCTAAGGAGTATATATTAAATAAGGGCGGTGATAAAGAATTTATTAGTTTAATCTCACGTATGTATAAACAAAGCGCAAATGCTGGAGAATTGAACTTTAAAAATAATTTTTATTTAAAACGTGGAGTATATGATTTAGTAGCTGTACTTGATGAAAGTGTAAGTAACGATCCGTACGAGATTAATGGATGTTTGATAGATCTTTTTGACCCTAAACTGCCTATTGTTTCTTGCAAGAAAGTGAATCCTGGAGAACAAGCTTTTCTACTTGATATAAATCGAGTTGCCAATAAAAAGCTTCCTCAGGTATTAGCCTCGTCAAGCCGCGAAGAAAAAGAAAAACGTGGAAAAAGATATTATTCGTACGTAACAAAATCTCCTTCCGAAACATCGAATATATCTCGTGTCCTGCTGCCTGCATGCCCTAAAAGTGTAAAGATTGACGGTAAGGAGAAAATTGATTTAAAGAACTGGGATAAAGTAAGTTGTACTTATTTAATCGAATTTGAGAATAATCCGGACGGTGTCAATGTGAGAATTGAATGGTGATTTTATCCGATAAAACACAAATAGAAAAAATCCTGGCTCGGCCATTGTAAAATCAAGAGAACGGTTAGCCCTCTTCACCGTTCAGGAACTTCGTTCCCGAACGGTTCAGTTAAGCCTCATACTCATGGCGACAGTATCGAACAGGCTTTCTCTATCCCCTTTCCACAACAGTTCAGAGCCTGTAGGATAACGTACCTCACTTTCATAACATTTGAGGGTATATCCAATTTGATGAGGGTGTGTCAAAACTCATTTTTTGAAAATATGAACTTATAATTTGAAATTTGAGCATCCTAAAAGATTAAAGAAAGGGCCGTATCATTACTCAATACAGAATTTAATACGACCCTTTTAAATATTATAGTTATAATTTGTAACTTTGAGGAGTAGTCATTTTAGTTTTGACACACCCTCATCAGCAGTTGTGGGTATTTTATTTGAATTTAAGTTACAAAGACTTATCACTTAGTCAATCAAATCTGTTAAAACATTCTCAACATTTTACAACAATCCCTTTTTTAAGTTCAACAAGCTCCAACTAACATCAAAGGACTTTATTTCTGTAGAAACCTTTCAGCACGTCCCGGCGAGAACAACTCCCACAGAGAAGCCACCGTCCATCCTGGAGCAAAGATATTGTTATAATACCCTTTACCATTACGCCCATAATCCCAGTGTGTATGCTGAACTACTTCAGGATAATAACCAACCTTTGCGACACCACACATATGCCCTTCGTGTGGAAGTAACTGACGCATAGAAGTAGATATTACCTCAGCAAAATCTGAGAAGCGTGATTCGGCAAAATTCTTACCTAACCAATGCAATACATCGGCAAAATCGAAAATGAACACATCAATATGATTATTCTCAACCGAAACATTTCCCCAACCACGAGTCTTCAAACCGATATCACCTAACATCTGTCCTGAGGCAAAAGGAACATCCCATACATAATACCATGAAAGGGCAAAATACGCTGCCTGTTTAGCCAATTGGGCATAATGTTTGCGTTCGGATCCTTTTGTAACCAACGCCAAGTAATAAGAAGCTGTAGCAGCATACAGTGAAGCTTCCTTATCCTCACAGTTAGCATCAAGTGTTGAAGAAAAATAGTCTGCCTTCGAAATCAGTTCACGCTCCAGATAAGCGACAGAACGCTTGGCACTTTCCAGATAACGCTTATCCTTGAAATACTTATACCCCATCACTAGAGGCAAAGTAGCTGAAGGTGTACTACCACCACTTGCATCGACAATAGAGTAATCATCTTTAAACTTGCGAGGAAAACTACCATCTTCGTACTGTACCTTCAAGAAATGATTCAAGATTGTACGTACACGTTTTTCCCACTCCAAATGTTTACGGTTATGCTTCTTCTCGTAATCCAAGTAATAAAGCAAAGCATAAACTCCTTCTGACTGACGACGAATACTGAAGTTTCCTTCTTTAAATCCTCGTTTGTAATGAACCACCTCATTGAAGAAACCAGCCTCCGAAAATCCATGTTCCAAATAGGTATCAAAAACACTAGACGCATTCTTCACTAGTTCAGGGCGATTCTGTGCCTCTCCATATTCCAATGCGTTGAAAGCATTCAATAAAGTACGACCGACAAAACCGACTTCTGCTACATCGGTAGAGGCGCAAGTAGCAGTTTCCAACTCTACTCCTGAATAATAATGCGTAGGAACACCGCTCACAAAACTTTCTACAAAGAAATTACTTAACACTTCTTTCATTTTATCAGGAGAGTAAAGTGTTTCTACAGGTTGCGGACGATACGAATCATAACAATACTCCCAAGTATGCTGTATGCATTCCGAATAGTCAGCGACTGTACGCTCAGACAGTTCCCATGTCAACGTCAAGCTTTCATCTTTCTTCAATAACTGGAAGGCCTTCACCGAAGGAGCCAAAGTAAGTTTACGGATATAAGTTTTAGGAGCTTCCTCATACGGAAAGCCATAGGAAAGTACTGTAATCCCATCTACATTCTCGAAACCAGTATATCCGATTGAAGTTTTACCAGAAAGAATCACCTCACCTTCTTGATGAGTAGTCAACGCATCCTTTTTGAACGCGTCTTTCCGAAGGACAGCCATTGACTTTCCTTGCTTCTCATCGTATACAGCCGTCAGCGGACTACTCAAGCGGTCTTCACGAACCAACCAGCTATCAGAGACACGAAAAGAAGGAGCTCCTTCCGAAGAACGCATATTTCTCCGATACCAGAAACCTGGTAGATAGAACTGGCAGTCATTGTGTTTATAACCGGTTTTTACTTGTTCCCCATAATTGAAATAAACATCTTCCAATGCTTTAATCTCCACTGTAACAAGCTGTTTATCTTCTTGTTCTTTTACTTGCCGGGTTATTACTAAAGGCAATGCCTTATCAGCTACCCAATCAGACTTCATTCCTTGAGTCTGTGGATTCAATGCGTATTCTACAGCGTCATTCCCCGGAACTTTCAGACTGATAACGGCTGAAACATCATTCCAGCCCTCATTTGCTGCCCATAAACCTGTGAAGCTTCCCAAAAGCAGTAAGCCACAAAATAACTTTTTTTTCCTATTAACCATACATCAATCTTTTAATATTAATCCATATAACTCTTCATCTATTGCGGTCTTATAGAACCGGACAAGGCGCTCCATCGGAAGGTGAATTCTTTGCTACAGCAGGCCAATCATCCTTCTATTCCACCTTATCCATCATCAGTACGTGACCATCCGAATCTGACACACGGAATGCATGATAAAAAAATCCAATCATTCCCTTCTTTGTCAGTCACAATCTCGGAATTATGCCCTATGCCCTGTACCCACAAACTTATCATTCTTGTGAATCACAATTTCATGATGATTTTCCAACATCGGAGCACCTTGCTTATCTACATACGGACCTAAAAGATACTCAGAACGTCCTACAACCGTGGTATAGGTACTGTTCAGCCCTTCACAACAACTTCCTATAGACGCAAACAGATAATAATATCCACCTTTCTTATGGATATATGTACCCTCATAAGCTGTACCTGCCACTTGTAAAGGAGTTGCCCCTTCCTTCAACGAAAGCCCGTCATCCGACAATTCTATCGAATAAATACCTCTGAAACTTCCCCAAAACAAATATTTTTTACCATTATCCTCCATATAACATGGGGCTATTGAGTTCTGGACATTAATCTCGTTACTACGGAACAACTTACCACAATCCGTGAACGGTCCTTCCGGTTTATCAGCAACTGCGCACCCTATTCCACAAGTCCACTCTCCTCCCCATACAGACATCGAATAATACAGCACATATTTATCTCCAATCTTATTTATATCCGGAGCCCAAATACCTCCTTCCTTTTCAAGATCCGGACGAGTTTCATCGGTAAAAGCTGTGCCGACAAATTCCCAATTGACCAGATCCTTCGACCGATGAAAGGGAAGATTCCGAATATCCTCAGTCGCATACACATAAAAATAACTGTTATCTACTTGAATAACAGAAGGATCAGGCAAGATATAGCCCACTACCAGGTTATGGTATAATGGCCTTTGAGAAGCTGTTTCTTCCTGCGCCTCTTGTTGCTCCTCTTCTCCCTCCACTTGCTGTGCAAAAATCAACGAACAACATGTCTGGCCTAAAAACAAAGCCATAAGAGTCTGTCTCCAATTTTTCACAAAAAGCTATTTTTCAAGTTATTAGCAATATATTTATCTTCTTTTAATACGATTGATTCACAATCCATAGCATCTATATAGATGTCAAGGCTCAAACCTAAAATAGCCGTTACATGAACTTATGAGTGACCAGCATCTTTACAATCCTCCGATAATGTCTCCTTCCATACCTCTGGCTTAATGATTTCACCGCCGATACTCACCTTTCCATCCACAGATATTAAAAATTCTTTCAGATAAGAAGTACGGGGTTGTACTTTAGCAGAATCCCAATGAGCATGGAAAATATACTTCCATGAATTATCTTTACAACGGAACGGTGCCCCATGGCCGGTACCGACCAGTCCATCAGCACACTGCAGAATCGGATTTCCCTCATATTTAGTCCAAGGTCCCTTCGGATTATGAGCTGTCGCATAGCCTACCCCATAATACTGGCTTTTAAAATGATTACAGGAATAAACCAGATAATACATTCCATTCTGCTTCAACACTGAAGGACCTTCCGCTACCTTAGCAGGAACATCTTGTGCCAATTCCCAAGATTCCTCTGCCTTAATACATTCTGTCAGGGTTTCTTCTTTCAGTGCCATCAAATCATCACTCATTTCGGCAACCCAAATTACATTTCCATCTGTAAAACGGACAAAATACAAGTATGGAGTACCGTCATCATCAATAAATAAGGAAGTATCAATACTCTTCTCTTCCCAAATCGGCTTCTTTACGGTCTGGCGAAAAGGTCCTTTCGGAGAATCAGACGTAGCTACACAAATATGTTCCTCAACTGAATAGAACAGATAGAACTGCTTTTTTGAAGCGATATAATACACTTCCGGTGCCCAAAATCCCCATGTTCCAAATGAATTATCAGGTATTAAAGCCATCCCTTCCCGTTTCCACTTTTTCAAATCTGTAGAAGAAAAACAGGCTAATCCATCTTCAACAGCACCACCGGTACCATACGCATAATATGTACCCTCATACAATAGAATATATGGATCTGCAATAGGCAGGCGATCTGATTCTAATACCATTTTTTTCTCACTACATCCTATCCACAAGAAACACCAACCTATCAAGGACAACAACAAACAATTTCTCATAACTTTGCTTTTAATTAGATAACCATTCCTGAACACCCACAAAAACTGCATACATTCTGTGCCGAAAAGATTCATATATCTCCAGACACAGAATGTTGTTTATCAATACAATTTGAAGGATAACTACGAAATCATCTATTTCATAAGCGAACGACAGATTTTCTGATTAATTTCACGAATCCGTTTCTCATCCAGTTTGATAACTTTCCTATCATAAGTCATCAAACCATTGACCTCTACTTCCACATCAGTAGTCTGTGTATAAACTGCGGCAGAAAAACCTTTTGAGATTAAATCATAAAGCAAATTGGCATACTTCACATATTCATCGGTTGCCTGTTTGGAAGAGCTGAACTGTATATATCCCCAGTTACGGTCAGGCTCCCATAAATGTTCCTTCAATACAAGACCGATACCTCCATATTCACCTAAAACTGTCGCACGCTGCGCATCGTATAGATACATTTCAGGGGCAGGATAATTATGAAGGTCAAGCATATCACCACAAGTATAATGATTTCCACCGCTTGCCGGATTAACCAATCGAGAAGGATCATATTGTTTTGTCCATTCTACAATCTCCGGAGTTTTGAACTGTCCCCAAGCTTCATTGAACGGCACCCATACCCCGATACAAGGATAAGAGTACAAACAATCCATAATTTCTTTCCATTCTTTCCGATAAATCGCTTCAGATTCAGCAGAACGCTTCATTTCTGTTCCTTCAAAATACTTACGATTCTGCCATTCCGGATTACGGTCACCACTCGGCATATCCTGCCATACAATGATTCCCATCTGATCACAATAAGTATACCAACGGGCAGGCTCTACCTTGATATGCTTCCGAATCATGTTATAGCCGAAATCCTTGGTCTTCTGGATATCATACCGCAACGCTTCATCAGTAGGCGCTGTATATAAGCCATCAGGCCACCACCCTTGATCCAAAGGCCCAAATTGGAAAAGAGCTTCATTATTTAATTCAAGACGAACAATTCCATTGGCATCACGACGGGTAGAGAATTTACGCATGGCAGCATAGCTGTCCACCGCGTCAATAACCCGTCCATCCTGAATCAATTCAACTTTCAGCGTATATAAGAAAGGAGAGTCAGGCGACCACAGTTTCACATCTTCCGGCATATTAACTTCTACCGGCTCCATATTAATACTTTTACCTTCCGCTACCAACTGACTTCCATCAAAGACTTTGACCGAAACCACATCACTACATTTACCATTCTCTAAAGCTGCTTTCACTGTAAGCACATTCATATCAACATCCGGTGTAATACGTATCTGCTCAATATGTTTTTCAGATACCGGCTCCAGCCAAACAGTCTGCCAGATTCCCGTAACGGGGGTGTACCAAATACCTTCTGGATGACTGACCTGTTTTCCACGAGGTTGAGGACCCCGGTCAGTCGGATCCCACACCTTTACAGTCAAAGTATTGATACCCTTTGCCAATACAGAAGTTATATCAAAAGAAAAAGGAGTATATCCACCAGTATGACTTCCTACCTTTATATCATTTACCCATACATCTGTCTTCCAGTCAACAGCACCAAAGTGAAGTAAAACATGCTGGTTCTTCCATGCTGACGGAATCTCAAAAGTACGCTGATAAACCAATTCCTTGTCAGCTCCGACTTCTTTACCAACTCCAGACAACGCTGACTCTATAGCAAAAGGAACCAGAATCTCTCCATCATACGCTTTGGGGAGATCCGCACCTTTACTAATAAGGGCATACTTCCATAATCCATTCAGATTTTTCCACTCCTGACGTTCCATAATAGGACGGGGATACTCTGGTAATACTTGTTCCGGATTAATTTCTTCAGCCCATTTTGTCTGAATCTTATCACCTGCCGGCTTCCACTGAGCTTGCATTCCTGTTGTTCCTAATAGGAAAAGAAAAAGAAAAAATAGTGTTCTCATAATACATTGTTTTAAATAATTTAAGTTTCACAAGTGCTCAACTTACTAGTTGACAAAGCTTCAGTCAACAAGTCTACAAGGTTGGAATGCCTTGTTTGATGAAGTGCCGCTTGAAATGAATCGCTACAAAACCTTGTCAACTTGTTGCCTGTCAACTGCAACTTGAGCTTGCGAAAGTTGAGTTAAATAATACATTTTTTCAAAGTTAAGCAGATTTCGATATAACAGGATAGAAAAAACTGAGCAATATATAGAAGAATCTGACCAATTCATACCTATCAAGCACTTATCAATATAACGGCAGCTGATTCTTCCTGAAAGTTCACTCTCCAATGGAACCGTAGACGAAATATGCGGATAACCCGATATTACGCCGTGATATCGTAGGCGAAAAGGGCTCGGGGCACGAAAATGTATCCCAAAGGATGGACGGACAATTCTATTATGTATATCACGTGTGAGGTGAAGGAGACAATCCTGACGCACGACAAACCTGCATAGTTCCATTGATTCGTCAGAAAAGTAAAAATAGCATCTATAACGCAGATAACAACCCCATATCTGGTTCATTGAAAACAACATGAGCAAGCTCTACAACCTATTCATCATCTTATAACAGACCCTCCAGAAATCCAATAAAAAATCCGCGGATAACGTATGACACTTATCCGCGGACTTTTTATGATATAACTATCTCAAAAGCTATAAATCCGTACTTACGAAGCCTTCTTGTTCTTCACATCCCGATGGGCTTCTACAACATTCACTACATAATCACCTAATTTCTCACATTCTCCAATCAAGTCCATGTAACGAACACCCATCTGATAATCGTATGCCTTGTTATTGACATCGACAATATTCTGGTTCTTCAACTGATTCCGATAATTATTGATTTCTGTTTCGATGTTAAAAGACTTGTTGATATCTACCTGATGATGTACATCCTCTACCAGCTCAATCATCTGTGACAGCGCATTATCCGTAAGACGGAACATCTGATGAATATGTTCATACTGACTCTCTGTGAAGTCGATGCCTCCCGAACGTTTGTGATTGATAGTACGAGCCAAATTATAACAGCTATCACCTATACTTTCTATTTCTGTCACCTCGCGGAGCATTTCCTGAATCTGCAACTTACTTTCAGAACTCAGACGTCCCTCAGATACCTTATTCAGATAATTGGCAATCTCTATTTCCATATTATCACTGATATTTTCATACTTCTCAATCCGGCTGAACAGTTTGTTGAAGTCATTCTCATTCTCAGTATGTAACAAATCTCTCACCATCCGGAACATACGCTGGATGCGTTCGGCAAACAGATTGATTTCTTTCCGTGCCTGCAGAATAGAAAGTTCGGCTGTAGACAGCAGACCGCCATTGATGAACTGCAAGCGATATTCTTCCTCCTGTTCCTTCTGCGGAATAATCTTACATACAGTTTTTTCGATAAAATGAACAAACCAGATAAGTATCAATACATTACATACATTAAAACAGGTATGGAAAGCTGAAAGCTTGAAAGATACTGCAACTCCTTCTGCCTCACTGACATTCATCACATCCGAAATAATCCAATCTACAACACCTAAGAAAGGTTTGAACAGTAATAAGACCCAGACCACTCCGAAAACATTGAACATCAAATGAGCCATTGCTGCCCGACGTGCCTGTGTATTTGCAGTAAGTGCGGCTAAATTGGCAGTAATGGTAGTACCGATATTTTCACCCAATACCAAAGCCGCACCCAGTTCAAAACTAATCCAGCCATTGGCACACATAATCAAAGTAATAGCCATGGTAGCAGCTGAAGCCTGTACAATCATGGTCAGCACCGTACCAATCAAGACAAACAGCAAAACTGAAAGAAAGCCCATATCCGTATAGTTCTGTACAAAAGCCAGCATATCCGGATTCTCACTCAGGTCCGGAGCGTTTACTTTCAACAGATTCAACCCCATAAACAGGAAAGCAAAACCGAAAATGAATTCACCGACCGACTTACGAGTACTTTTGGCAGAAAAAAGCAATGGAATTCCAATAGCAAGAAGCGGCAAAGAGAATGCAGAGACATCCACCTTAAAGCCAAGGGCAGAAATAATCCAGGCCGTCACGGTGGTACCGATATTGGCTCCCATAATTACTCCGATAGACTGTGCCAAATCCAACAGTCCGGCATTCACAAAACTTACCACCATAACAGTGGTTGCCGAAGAAGATTGAATCAAAGCGGTAATCAGCATACCGGTAAGGACTCCGGTGACTCGGTTGGTAGTCATAGCGGTTAAAATACTACGCAGCCTGTCGCCTGCAAACTTTTGCAATCCTTCACTCATGATTTTCATACCGTAAAGGAAAAGCGCCAGTGAACCCAGCAGCTTTAAAAAATCATAAAAAGAATACTCCATCTTTAATTAATTAGGTTGGAAATAGGCAATTCACTGTTTAATCAGTAAATTAACTGCCAAATAATTCTTTCAGTAATAACTATTACGTTTATGCTACAAATATATTGCAAAAATAAAAATTTATCAAAAGAATTTGAAGAAGGAACTTCACTTTTTGAAATTTACCAAGGTTTTGACCTGAATATGCCGTATGGACCAGTAAGCGCCCGAGTAAACAACAAGGTAGAAGACTTGAATTTTAAAGTTTACTACAACAAAGATGTAGAATTCCTTGATATTACCAGTGCTTCAGGTATGCGTACCTATGTACGTTCACTTTGCTTTATCTTGACTAAAGCAGTAGAAGAACTTTATCCTAACGGAAGCATTGTATTGGAACATCCGGTATCAAAAGGTTATTTCTGTAAACTCTGTATTGACCGTACTATCGGACTGGACGATGTCATCCGTATCAAACAGCGAATGCAGGAAATCATCAAGGCCGACATACCTTTCATCCGCCATGAAAAACATACTGACGAAATCATTCAAGTATTCAAAGAACGGGGAATGGACGACAAAGTCAAGCTACTGGAAACCTCAGGACAACTGTATTCCTGCTACCAACAATTGGGTGATACTATCGACAGCTATTATGGTAGCCTGGTACCCAGTACCGGATATATTCGCCTGTTCGATATCGTGAAGTATTATGACGGTCTCCTATTACGTATTCCCAACCGGAAGAATCCTGACAAACTGGAGGAAGTCGTCAAACAGGAAAAGATGCTGGATGTATTCCAGGAATACCACCGTTGGAACGAAATCCTAGGCATCAGCACTGTAGGAGATTTAAACCAGGCTTGCAACCAAGGTATGGCAACCGACCTCATCAATGTTTCGGAAGCTCTACAGGAAAAGAAGATTGTCCGCATAGCTGATGAGATAACCAACCGCAATGAAAACGGACAACGGGTAAAACTGGTCTTGATTTCAGGTCCGTCTTCATCCGGGAAAACGACATTCAGCAAACGGCTGAGCATCCAGCTCATGACAAACGGACTCCGTCCTTACCCTATCTCACTGGATGATTACTTCGTCAACCGGGAAGATACACCGCTGGACGAGAATGGTCAGCATGACTTCGAATCGCTCTATGCCCTCGACCTGCCATTCTTCGAAGCACAGCTGAAAGCATTATTAGCCGGAGAAGAAGTTGAACTTCCCCGTTTTAATTTCAATACAGGTAAACGGGAATCCAGCGGAAAAAAGTTACGTATCGATGACAACATGATTCTGGTATTAGAAGGCATCCATGCCTTGAATCCGGCACTGACACCGAATATTCCGGCTGCCAATAAGTATAAAATTTATGTATCTGCCCTGACAACTATTCTGCTGGATAATCATAACTACATCCCTACCACCGACAATCGTCTGCTCCGCCGTATTATCCGTGACTATAAATACCGCAGTCACTCTGCCGAAGCAACCATTAACCGTTGGCCCAGTGTACGTGCAGGAGAAGAAAAATGGATATTCCCTTACCAGGAATATGCCGATGCCATGTTCAACTCTGCTTTAATATTTGAACTGGCAGTCCTGAAGGACCATGTAGAACCCGTACTACGAAGAGTTCCCAACAATAACCCTGCTTATTCAGAAGCACATCGATTGCTACGTTTCTTATCACATTTTGTTTCAGTACAGGATGAAGAATTGCCTCCGACCTCTCTATTACGAGAATTCTTGGGAGGAAGTAGTTTTGTATACTAAATGAAATAATTTAACGGATAAAATCTAAGGTTATATACAAAATAGCTATTTTTGCAACAGATTATATAGACATAACTATCATTTATGGCACAAAACTCACGTCAGGTACAAACTCAGGCCCAGCAACAAGTCCAGACACTGTCACCACAACAGATTCTGGTAGTCAAACTGTTGGAATTACCTACCATCGAACTGGAAGAACGTATTCACGCAGAATTGCTGGATAATCCTGCTTTGGAAGAAGGCAAGGAACCATCAGAAGAACCAGATGGAAATGCCGATGAGTATAGTACCAATGAGGATGGAGAACCGGATACGACATCTGCCGAAGACATCTCTTTAGGAGATTATCGCACAGAAGATGATATTCCAGATTACAAACTACAGGAAAATAACCGGTCACGCGAAGATACTCCTGAAGAAATTCCGTTTTCAGACAGTGTCTCTTTTTATGAAACATTGAAAGAACAACTGGACATGCAGGAAGTGACCACTGAAGAGAAACAACTGGGAGAATATCTGATTGGCTCATTGGATGATGATGGACTACTCCGGAAAGGTTTGGATGCAATAGCCGATGAACTGGCTATTTACCAAGGTGTTTATACCACTCAAGAACAATTGGAACATGTTCTGTCTATCATACAGGATTTTGACCCTGCAGGAATCGGTGCCCGCAGCCTGCAGGAATGCCTCTTGTTACAAATCCAAAGAAAAGAGGACTCGCCCCTCAAACAAATAGAGTATGACATCATCAGTAAATGTTGCGATGAGTTCACCAAAAAGAACAAGGAAAAAATTCTTCAAAAACTGGGAATAACCGAACAGCAATACAATGAGGCTACAGCCGAACTGACTAAATTGAATCCACGTCCGGGAAGTTCACTGGGAGAAACTATCGGAAAGAATCTCCAACACATTACCCCTGATTTTTTAGTAGAAACAGAAGAGGATGGTACCATACATTTAAGTCTCAATAACCGGAATGTTCCTGAACTTCGGCTTAGCAAGGAATTTACCGAGCTATTGGATGAACATACTCGAAATAAAGCTAACCAAAGCAAAGAATCGAAGGATGCCCTGATGTTCCTGAAGCAGAAAGTGGACGCTGCCCAAGGATTCATCAATGCGGTTAAGCAAAGACAACAAACCCTGCTCAATACCATGCAGGCTATTATTGATTTGCAACGTCCTTTTTTCCTAGAAGGCGATGAGTCATTGTTACGTCCCATGATCCTGAAAGATGTAGCGGAACGGGCCAAATTGGATATATCCACTGTTTCCCGTGTCAGTAACAGCAAATACGTACAGACCAACTATGGCATTTATTCACTGAAATTCTTCTTCAGTGATGGTTATACAACTGAAAGCGGTGAGGAACTGTCCATCCGTGAAATTAAACGCATTTTACAGGAATGCATTGATAAAGAAGACAAAGAAAAACCGTATACCGACGACGAACTGGCTGACATACTGAAAGCGAAAGGATATCCTATTGCCCGACGTACTGTAGCCAAGTACCGCCAACAACTCAATATACCGGTAGCCCGATTAAGAAGATAATATGACAGGAGATACAAACATTCCAGACCAGTTGACTTTCCATGAACGGAAACAAAGCGCTGATATCCCCCAAAAAGATACACTTTATCTGGGAGCACGGATTATATCAGCTATATTCACACCGTTCATGGTACCTTTTGTCGCTTTCTTTTTGATATTGTTCTTTACCTACCTCCGTATCATGCCGTTAGCGTATAAAGTAACAGTATTGGCTTTGGTATATTGTTTCACCATTCTGATGCCAATGCTGGGGATTTACCTGTTCCAGAAAATCAATGGCTGGGGAATCCGTGAATTAGGAGAGCGGGAAAAACGGTTTATACCCTACGGATTAACCATTCTGAGTTATATGGCCTGCCTGATTACCATGTACCGTATACACATGCCCCACTATCTGGCAGGTATTATTCTGGCTGTACTTATCTGTATGGTCATCTGCACATTTGTCAATCTGAAATGGAAAATCAGTACTCACATGGCCAGTAGCGGCCTGATGGTGGGAGGGCTGTTGTCTTACAGTTTCATCTTCCAGTTCAATCCTGTATGGTGGCTCTGTTTTTTTATCCTACTGTCCGGATGCCTGGGTTCTGCCCGCATCATCGTCCGCCAACACACCTTGAACGAAGTATTAGGTGGCTTTTTGGTCGGTTTATTTTGCGGTGTCACTGGAATTTTGTTTATTTGAAGAAGATAACCTTAAAAATAAAAAACATTATGAATTTCCCGACTAACGTAAAGTATACCAGCGAACACGAATGGATTCGGCTGGAAGGTGAAGAAGCTTTTGTAGGTATTACCGATTATGCACAGGAACAGCTGGGCGACATTGTTTTCGTAGATGTTCCCACTGAAGGAGAAACACTTGAAAAAGGTGAAACATTCGGTTCTATCGAAGTTGTGAAAACGGTTTCCGACTTGTTTCTTCCCATTGGCGGAGAGATAGTGGAAGTCAACCCGGAACTGGAAGAACATCCGGAACTGGTGAACCAAGACCCGTACGGCAAAGGTTGGATTATCCGCATTAAGCCGACAGATACCACCGAAATGGACGAGTTGATGGATGCTGACGCTTACAGACAAACCATCAACGAATAAAGACCAATTACTAAAAAAGACAGAATACATGAAACCAGTTGTAAGTATCATTATGGGCAGTACTTCCGACCTTCCAGTGATGGAAAAGGCGGCCAAACTGCTCGACGAAATGCAAGTTCCGTTTGAAATGAATGCACTTTCGGCTCACCGTACCCCTGCTGAAGTGGAAATATTCGCCAAAGAAGCTGCCGGACGTGGCATCAAAGTCATTATTGCAGCTGCCGGTATGGCCGCTGCCCTTCCGGGAGTGATTGCAGCCAATACTACACTGCCGGTTATCGGCGTTCCGGTAAAAGGTTCAGTTCTCGATGGTGTAGACGCTCTCTATTCCATCATCCAGATGCCTCCCGGTATTCCAGTAGCAACTGTAGCTATCAACGGTGCCATGAATGCCGCCATTCTGGCTGTACAGATGTTGGCGTTGTCAGATACAACCTTGGCACAGAAATTTGCTGACTACAAAGAAAGCCTGAAGAACAAGATTGTGAAAGCAAACGAAGAACTGAAAGAAGTCAAATTCGCTTATAAGACAAATTAATGGATTACTTCAATTATTCCCGCCGTCAGGCGAATGAGGTATTTGTAGGCGCCACTCCTATGGGTGGCGCTTATCCTATCCGGATTCAGAGTATGACCAATACGGTGACTATGGACACCGAGGCTTGTATCGAACAGGCCAAGCGTATTATTGATGCCGGAGGAGAATACGTACGGCTAACGACCCAAGGGGTACGCGAAGCCGAGAATCTAAAAAATATCAACATCGGACTGCGGTCACAAGGATATCAGACTCCATTGGTAGCCGATGTACATTTCAACCCGAACGTAGCTGATGTAGCGGCCCTATATGCCGAAAAAGTCCGTATCAACCCAGGCAACTATGTAGATGCAGCCCGTACATTCAAGAAGCTGGAATACACAGATGAAGAATATGCTCAAGAAATTGAAAAAATCCGAAAACGCTTCATCCCATTCCTGAATATCTGTAAAGAAAACCATACTGCTATCCGCATCGGTGTAAACCACGGCTCATTGTCCGACCGTATCATGTCACGCTACGGCGATACTCCGGAAGGTATTGTAGAATCGTGTATGGAATTCCTGCGTATCTGTGTATCCGAGAACTTCTGGAACGTAGTCATTTCCATCAAAGCCTCCAATACCGTAGTCATGGTTAAGAGTGTACGCTTGTTGGTAGAACAGATGGATAAGGAAGGAATGAGCTTTCCTCTGCACTTGGGTGTAACAGAAGCCGGCGACGGCGAAGACGGCCGTATCAAATCGGCCTTAGGCATCGGAGCACTATTGTCTGATGGATTAGGTGACACTATCCGGGTTTCCTTGAGCGAAGCTCCCGAAGCAGAAATTCCTGTCGCCCGCAAACTCGTAGACTATATTATCCAACGGGAAAACCATCCGTATATCCCCGGAGCAGAAGCGCCGGAATTCAATTATACTAACCCGTCTCGCCGCATAACACAGGCAGTCGGCAATATAGGAGGTAATAACCTGCCGGTAGTTATTTCGGCCCGTTTGGAAGGAAACATGGAAGTCAGCGAACAGTTCAAACCTGATTACATCTATTGTGGACAAAAACTTCCGGAAAACCGACGGGAAGATATCGGCTACATCCTCGATGCCAACTGTTGGGACGGTACTCCGGGAACATATCCGGCATTCAACTTCCAGCAAATGATGGAACTCCACCATTGTCTCGCACCGATGAAATTTCTGTTCATGACTTACATGGGACTGAACGAGGAAGCACAGGCCTGCCTGAAACTTCATCCGGAAGTAGTACTCATCGCACAAAGCAATCATCCGAATCGTCTGGGTGAATTCCGAGGTATTGCCCATCAGCTTATGACGCAAGGTCTTCAGAATCCGCTTGTTTTTTTCCAGTTTTACCAGGAAAAACAAACCGAAGACTTACAGATAAAATCAGCTGCCGACATGGGAGCCTTGATTTTCGATGGCTTTTGCGACGGTATCCTCTTGTTCAACCATGGTAATGCCATTCCTGAACAAAAAGTCGACGAAACTGCATTCGGTATTCTGCAGGCCGGACGAATCCGTACCTCCAAAACCGAATACATCTCCTGTCCTGGTTGCGGACGCACATTGTACAACCTGGAATCTACCATCGCCCGCATCAAAGCTGCAACTGCTCACCTGAAAGGACTGAAAATCGGTATCATGGGATGTATCGTAAATGGTCCCGGCGAGATGGCTGACGCTGATTACGGTTACGTAGGCGCCGGACGAGGCAAAATCAGCCTGTATAAGAAAAAGGAATGTATCGAGAAAAACATCCCGGAAGAACAGGCTGTAGAGAAACTGATTGAACTGATTAAAGCCAACGGTGATTATCATGAACAAGTATAACACTACACCATCAAACAAGCAAAGGAGGTCCGTTGGGCCTCCTTGCTTGTTTTTTATTATATGTGTCTCTCAACGCTTTGTTCCCGACAGAACTGCTGCGGCCACTTCGTCGGTAGCCTTTACCTCAGGAGCCGAAAGAATCTGTTGGTAACGAACCGGATCCTTGAGAATTTCAATAGCCTTCTCTAAATCTTCATCCTCTTTCAACCGTTCCATCGCCCTACCCCGCTGATAGAAATAACGGGTTGCAATTTCTTCTGCCAGATAAGATTTAATCTGCTTGGAAAAATAATCCAAATCCCTATCCAGATTATGGCTCAATTTCTTTTCCAGAGCCTTGAATTCTTCAGACGCTCCTTCCATATAACCTTCAAACTCGGCAATCTCTTTCAATGTCTTCAGCATCTTTTCACTCTGACGGTCGTATGTAAAATTCCTCGATTTTACCAGTTTTTTGAAAGCCTCGTAATCGGCATCCGTAATCTTCAGATCATCAATAGATGACAAAGCTGGATGATCCAGACAATACTGTGTAGCATAATCAAAAATCAAATCATCATTCATGAGATAAAAGATGATATTCGGAATCTTGTCTCCCTTCACTTCAATATCCGGACGAATGCCTCCGCCATCGCGTACCTCACGTCCCGCTGCCGTATGAAATACGGTAGTCAGGCTGTCCGGGATACGGGCCACTGAGCCGTCAGCATTTTTCTTGGCATAATCGATAGCCTGAATACATCGTCCACTCGGGATGTAATATTTCGAAGTAGTGACTTTCAAAGTCGCGTTATAAGGCAACGGACGGATGGTTTGTACCAATCCTTTTCCAAAGGTACGCGAACCAATGATAACCGCCCTATCCAAATCCTGCAAAGAACCGCTGACAATCTCTGAAGCTGAAGCCGAAGAGCCGTTTACCAACACAACCAATGGAATCCGCTCATCCAACGGTTCATTCTGTGTCTTATAGGAATTCTGTGCCTGTTTCAGTTTACCCTTGGTTACCAGGATTTCTTGGTTCTTCGGGACAAAATAGTTCACAATATCGATAGCTTCCGTCAGTGAACCTCCTCCGTTATCACGTAAATCCACAATCAACGATTTAGCCCCCTGCTGTTTCAGACCGATAAGTGCCTTCTTGAAATCTTTAGCACAATTTTCGGTAAAACCTGTTAATGTAAGATAACCGATACTGTCACGCACCATTCCATAATAAGGAATCGGATTGGTACGGATACTTTTACGGGTGATTTTAAACTCCATCACCGTACTGTCATTCTTTAACGGGCGAAGTACTTTCAGTACAAACGAAGTTCCAGGTTCGCCACGCAGGGCTTCGCTCACTTTCGAAGAAAAATCCTGTGGCTTCATATCGCCTCGAACCATTTCTTTTCCTCCTACAGACAAAATAATATCCCCCGCCTTCACACCGGCTTCAGCAGCTGGCATCCCTTCTGTCGGTTCAATAATGGCAATACGGTCTTTCGCCTCGTAATAACGAATGGCAGCACCAATACCACCATACTTCCCCGTAGTCATTTCCTTCAAAGTACTTTCCTCTTCTTCAGGATAATATTCCGTATATGGATCAGTAGACGAAAGCATACCGTTTACACCCAATTGAATAGTCTTTTCCACATCAAGAGAATCTACATAAAACATATCCAATTCCTTGAAAATGGCATTCAGCAAATCCAGATTCTTGGATATCTGAAAATTACGGTCATCGTCTGTAAAACTGGAGAATCCCAATCCCATTAACAGTACAAATGTCCCCAACAATGATTTCTTAACATTCATATATCTCATATTCTTTCTATTTCTTATCATTTAAGGTTACAAAGAAACATATTATTCCGATTATACACACAGAACCAGAATAATATTTAACTTAATTTCGCCCCAAAGCCCTACAAGTGAAACCTTATAGAGCCAATTCTTTTACCCAAATAAAGTCCGATTCCAATAAATTTATCAATTCTACCACATTTTTTTTGCAAAGATATTGCATAATTCAAAATAACCTGCTACCTTTGCATCGCAATTGAGAAAAACCTTCTTCAGTAGCTCAGTCGGTTAGAGCATCTGA
>ULTX01053462.1_pt1 | contig 24316 bp, 21 predicted proteins | sample 1958041 | NCBI WGS metagenome assembly ULTX01 (sample SAMEA4835747, study PRJEB28245) | human gut metagenome | biome: gut microbiome; material: fecal sample | place: Denmark | collected 2008
GTGCCACCAGGAATCGAACCGGGGACACAAGGATTTTCAGTAATTAACTGATATATCTTCTATTGTTTGATAATCAATTAAATAGCTATACTTCCTTACTCTATGGTTAAAACTCTGGATAAAACAGAGAGTGCTTTCTGAGTTAATACTAATAGTTATTTGATGTGAATAACTATACTCACTTTCCTATATTGAAATAAGTAAAGTGAGTATAATTAAGGCATTTATTGGTTTATCTATTATAGTCCAGAAGAGGTGCATTGTTTAGCTACTGTAGCATCATTAGCCTACTTTAACCTGAATGTAGGCATCTCTTTCTTCTCTGGTATAATCTGAACAAAAGAGAGTGTCCAAGCATCAGTGTCAAGTGTACCTATCCACTTCTTATTGCTATTGCTCAGCACAACTTCATCGCCATTCCTTTGATAGCTGAAAGTTTCTTCTTTAGGGTTTATACAGGATTCCTCTGTGTCAGAAGAAATGGTTTCTTCCCAAGTTCTGGTATGCTTGAAGTTATCCAGCTCAAGGTAGACATGTTCCATTTGCTGGCCAGTATAAGGGTTGGTCTGATATAAAGTGATTGCATCTTTGGTGACTTCAAGACTGATATATGGGTTGACGGTGCTTGTATAGTTCTGTGCCACATAAGTAGTGGTCTGGCTGTAATGTCTGATGACTTCTACTGTAGTATATGAAATGCCCTCATCACTATAATAAAGACATTCCCTATTGGTAAAGGTCAGCTTTGCTCGTGAGCCAACAAAGGGAAGTTCACCTTGTGTTTGCTCTTCTTCATCAGTTGTGTTGATTTCACCTGTGTTACATATCAACTGAACATCTGGGAAGTATTCATCAAAGAATGTATTATAATATGTATCTTCATCAACACTTGTGGATGGCTGTTGGTCAAGATAGTCATCATCATAGAATGTACCATACCTCCATTCAGTACCAGCAAGTAGTTCATCTGCTGGGAAGTTTTCCTCATCATTAGAGCTACAACTCATCATTATCAGAGCCATAGCAGCAAATAAATATATCTTTTTCATCTTCTTCTAATGTTATTTGGTTTTTACTACTAATCTGTCTAAGTCAACAATCCACCTGTTGGCTCTCAGGAAAGGCATACCAAGCACCCCATGCACTTGTATTCCAGATTCATTCTCTATATGTTTCATTCCTTTGTATTCCTCTATGACAGAGAACACTCCAGAATATTCTTTCCCCTCCAGTTGAAAGGTTATACCCACATATTGGGTCTTATGCTCTTGTCCCTCAAAACCTATCATAGAGCCAGCACCTTCAAGTTCAATGAAAGACTTGGTGAAATGCTTACATACAAACTTGTAGATAATGTTTATAGTGGCTCCAGTATCAATCAGAAAACATAGGTTACCTTTGTTCCCCTCATCAGTTGTCAGCTCAACACTAATCAAAGGTAAGCCTGTCTTGGCTATGCTCCAACGTAAGTCCTGTTCCATATTATTCTATATTTGCTCTTTGAGTTAAATTGCTTACATCAAACTTGATAGTCTTATTGTCCTTTACGGCATAAACTACACTTCCACTACTTCTAATTGGAGATATGTTGTCATAGATAGCTGGAAGTACCTCATATCCTTGTGTATCAATAAGTCCCCATCTCTTTATTACAGCATCATTAGTTCTATCTTCTATGATAACTCTAAGCAGTTCATATTCAACTTCTCCAATCCACTTGTATTGAATAGGTGTAATCAACTTGCCAGTTGGAGTGATTAACCCTTTTAGGAGTTTCTTGCGAGCTGTTAAAACCTTATTGTAATAGTTGAAGTTGTCATATTCTCCAAAGGGTACAGTCATTTGGTTAGTCATGATTTCAATGATGCCTTTCTGATATTCAGAGTTCATGACTATGGCATATTGAGTACCTATCAGAGATATGCTTTGATACTCCCCCATAAGCATTTCAAGCCCATCTGTATTCAATACTCCACACATATTGTCTCTATATACAACTATCATGGATTCAGGCTCATTGAACTCTCCAGTAAAACTGTCATACTTAGGTGGTATAACCACTTCTGCAAAGCTGTTGATGAAGCCTATCTTGCCATTCTGTATCACTGGAGATAGATAATCTTGTATATGGTTTAGGAGTTTCTCTGTGATGAGTAAACCAATGCTGTCTCTCATAAGGTGATTGATACCTATTACTTTGTAACCATATTCTGAATAATGCCCAATTTTCTGCTTTTCCCCAGATGTGTAGGTGAAAGATAGGTCTGGTGTCTTATTGAATCTCTTCATCAGATAGTGCTATTTAAAACTTCTATGTCTAAATACAGGCATTCTTCTATTCCAGTCTTCACTAAAGACTTCATCAAGTCTGAACTCTGACATATTGGGAATCCAATACTCACCAGAACGAGCTATTTGTACAATAGCATTCACCATAGATTTAGGTATTATAAAGTATTTAGTATGCTCATACCTACCTTCAACTACAGATATACCACCCCATTCAGCTCTTTCCAATGGATTAGCTTCTATAATCACAGTCTCTCCATACAAATCCTCTAACAGTCCTTTTATATTGAGTATCTTATACTTGTTCAGAAACTCTTTAGAGCTGCCCTCTTGTCTTCTACCCTTTTTAAATACATCAAATAGTCCCATAATATTACTCTTTTTGCAGCCATACCACAAAAAGAAAGGTGCAGGCTCAACCCGTTGCTATTCTGAGGTATCGCCAAACACCTTTATCCATACAACAAGGAAGCCCACACCTTATGGTGCAAGCATTCACTCTCTTGCTGCTGATGGATAATTCCTCTAATTTGGCGATTTTCAGAATACATCAAGCAAGAAGCAAACACTTCTTTTTCCAATATGTCTTGTTAAACTTCTACTTCATTAGCTATTCATATAATTGTTAATGCTACAAAGGTACTACTTTTCAGCAATAAAGAACCATAGAACCGCCACTTTTTCAAAGTTAAACTCCAGCATATCAGATACCATAGGTATGGGCTGTGCCTTAACTACATACAAAGGTACTCTTATTCCCTGTTCCTGCTATACACAAATGCAAGTAATGTGACTACTGCAAGTGGTATAATCATGAACCTTAGTAATAATATTAAATCTTCCATAGGTAGATACATTAAAAGCCCCAACCTGTAATAAGCTGGGGCTTGTACAACAATAAACTACAGACATGGGCTGTTACCAGTCCAATACCTTAGCCATTATGAAGAGACCAATAAAGAACATGGCTATCTCTCCTAAGATACTTAATACAATATCCATTTCTTAAATTTGTTATTTGTTCAACATAACTCAATACAAGTGGCATTCTTATGGTCAAGAAAGGGATTAAGTTAAGGATGATGGAACAGCCACATATCCTAACTTCCTTAAACAAACCTCTTCCTGACCATAATAGCCAACCTCTTTAATGACCAAATGCACATCTAACTCTGTCTTTATATAGAGAAATCTCAAGTTAGATGTGCAATTTGTGCTTGCCTTCCTTACCCTTATAGCAGGTGTACTCACTTTCCTATAAATCAGAAAAGAGAAGTGAGTACAATCCTGCTCTGCTGTAAAGCTAATATATTATAATATATAATATTTATAACTTAGTGCGCAAGTGTCGATTCTTATTTTAGCTTCTATAAGTGGAACTGATGTTTTTTCGACACTGCAAGAATTTCCTACCATAATGGATAAGGGAGGTAAGGGGAGGGAAAGTTACTAATCAAAGTAATTACTGAATGAACCAAGAATATTCATTTTCTCCATAGAGAGCCTTATTAAGCCCCTCAGCAAGTTGGGTGGCATTGTAGGCTCTATCCAAGAAGTTATCAATATAGCTGCTCTTATTAGCCCCTGTAAGCAGGTTATACACATTCCACATGCTGATTCCGCTATTAGGGTCTTGAAGAGGTGAAAAGTTATCATCATGATAATATGCCTTGGCTACAAGGTTCACCTGTGTATCAGTCATAAGCATCAAAGGCAGCTTCCTCTTCTGTTCATTAGGCAGGTATTGATACAGCCTGCTCTTGCCCAAGAACTGTGCAAACTGCTGTTCAGTCATGTAGCTGTCCTTAAAGGCTGACATATAATAAAGGTGCTTTGATATGTTGTACTCTTGGAACAGTTGCATAGCTGAGGTAAAGAGGTCATTGATGCTCATTACCTTTAGCTCTGACTTGTAACCATCAGTGGACACACACATATTGCAGCATACCATGTTCTTGAAGCCTATGAAAACCTTGAACTTCTCTGTTCCTTTCTTACTGTAAAGGTTCTCATGGTTGTATGCCCTTACACCACCTATTGTAAGGTTGAGCCTGTTACCTGCAATGTCCTCATGAATGGTGGGTATCTCGAAGCAGAACATCATCCTCTCATAATAGATGGTCTTGTCTGTTTCCAGCAAGTCCTTTACTGGCTTGTGGATGGCTTCAGGGGTTCTTCCCTTAATCACATGGCTTACCCTTATAGCTGGGCATTCAATGGTCTCATTGGGGAATACTCTATTGGCAGCTTCCCACACAGTTTCTATAAAGCTGGGGTGTGAGATTGTTATCTCATTATCCTTGCTGAATACAGGCACTACACAGTCATTCTTCAAATGTTCAATAGTGACTTCTTTTGTATTGGCTTCTATAAAAGGTAACTTATGCCCACTTCCTGACTGTGGCACTTCTGCTTCTATTATCTCTATTGGAGTAATGACCTCCGCATTATACTTCAAACTTCTGTTCATCCTGCTTGGATAAACCAAATCAGCCCTGACAGGCTGCAACTGCATTGCTTCCATATCTTGTAAAATTAGGTGTATAGTTGATACTCTTGTTCTTTATCTCCTGCAACTCTGATTTCCTGTTCATGAAGTCAGAGGTGAGCTGCTGGTACCACTCTGGGTATTGGTGATAGATTGAGGTCAGTTCCTCAATGGACTTGGCTTGATTTATCTTACCTCTAATCATTTCTACAGTAACCCCGTCATTGCACCAGTCATTGATGATTTGCCCTGTAGTAGGGGTAATCATGAAGTCTGGCTTGTTAATGAAAAGGTTTGTCCTGTCTTTGGACACTGTAGCCTGATGCTTCATATTGATGTCAAAGACTATGGTAAACTCATAATCAATCCCATCCCTCATGACTGCCTTTAAACCTACCTTTTCAGGTACCATCTTGCCATTCTTCTCATTCAGCACATAGTCCTGCTTGCACCTCATGGTACAGATGATATGCCTGTCTGACTGCAATATCTTCTGCATGAAAGCATTGATTCTTGGGGTAATCTTCTGCCAGTTGGTGAAGCTGTTCCCCTGTAAGTTGGCATGGTATTCTAGCAGGTTATCCCAGCATGGTGAAATGCTGTCTATGATGATAACCTCCATGCCAGCATCTTCACATACCTTTATAGCTTCCATATAGGTTTCTGGTGTGAAGTTCTCATTCAAGCTCAATACATTGTAACTGCCTAGATGTGCATATAAATCAGCACTCCCATTCTCTGAATCAATGACTGCTATCTTAGTCCAGTCATTGCAAAGCCCATAAGCTAAAAGTAAGGCTGAATAGGTCTTTCCTGAACCAGCACAGCCTTGCAGGGCTAACTTAATCTTAGCCTGCTTCTTGGATGATTTCCTTAGATTCATCATATCAAAAAATACATTTAGTTGAACTACTGTGATAAATGAAAAGGTGGCAAGCTATTCACTCACCACCTTCTTGACCTAACTGACTGCATTACAAAGTAGCCAGTGTTGGTGCTCCTCCATCCCCTTTCTGATGGAGCATATAGAACATGTCACCTGTGTCAGGTGAGCAGACTTGTGAGATAACAGGATTAGTAATTTCACCGTTGATAAATTTCTCACTCACCGCTCCTGTTTCAACACCATACACGAAGAAGCACTTACCTGTATAAGGGTTCTGCTTCACTTCAATCTTGTTCACACTCATCTTGGACTTGAACTCTTCAACAGTCATAGTCTCTAAAAACTTTAATTTTTCCATTTGTCTGTAATTTTAAGTTGTTAAACATCAGTTGCAGGGGGAGAGTTAGTGCCCAATGGAGTTAGTGCCATTCAATCATCCTAAACCTCACTACTGGGGGTATCTCCCACTCCAAAGCAAGGGGAGGGAGGGTAAAGGTGATTAAAGCTGGCTTATGGAAGTCCAGAAGAGGTGAAAAAAATAAAATAAAAAATTTTGTGGTATAATAGCTTGGACAGTAGATATAGTTATCTACTTCTATGTTTAGATATAATAAACCCCTGCTTTCTGTTGGGAAAACAGGAGCTTGTCCTTATGTTATACTCACATTCATCTTTTATTATAAGGCAAAGTGAGTACGAGATTCTATCTGATTTTTAATATTCTGGTCATATTTTCACTGCTTGGGATTCTTTCAACAGGTTCACAGTCCAAATCTAATACATCATAACTAAGTATCGGATATACATTCTCTTTCTTTCTATTTCTTATAGCACTCGTCCTGCCACCAATCTTACAGAACAAAGTTCCCAATTTGCGGATTGCCGTAGTGGACTTTAGCTCTCCATAATTAAGAATACCATTCCATATAGCATTCATGCCTTGCTCTATTTCCTTATTGGTAAGATTGCTGCCTATGGGAAACTTTTCCCTCATAGTACACTTAATAGGGTGGTTTTCATCTAAAGCCCAAATAAGAATAGCATTGTGAAATGTCCTATACTTTGAAGGATTGTCATATTTAGGTAAGATTTCTACAAGTTTCTCAAAAGGAACATATTTCTGCAATTCAATAAAGTGTTCTAAAAACACACTATTAACTATTTTACAATCATTTCTTAATCCTTGAGCCAATGTAACTCTATCTTCTAAGCTTGTTCTTTCTTTAAGTTGGGCTATTAAATCGTCACGTTCTTCTTCTTGGGTTAAGGAGCATTGCTCTTCAGCCTCATCATAAGCTTCTTGTGGTATGGTATCTTCTTCTTTTTCTTTCTCAATGGAAACTAAATCAACATTGTTTCCATCCCCCTTTAAGGCTTGATAAAGATTCTCAGGTAGGGAGTATAATGTATTTTTAAGATTAACTTGAATGATTATGTTGTCAATATTGAAATATGACGGAGTAATCCCTACTTCACTTTGTCTGACTAAGCTTATCTTGCTACTTCCATGATATGACTTCTTGGAATATTCCAATATCTCATCTTCTGAAATATCATTGAATTTTCTTATTAATTGGGGAAATTTGCATCTTACTCCTTTAATATCAGAGGCAAAAGCAGATAACAATCTTGCATCAGATTCAATTTCCTGTTTAAGAAAATTATAATCAATGCTATCAGACTGATTATTGGTGCTATAAACTATGGTTTCACTTAATAAGCCCTCGTGATGTCTGCATCTGCCTGCTATCTGAGTTAATTTGTCTGTTGATAATAGTGTAAATGGATATTTGACATCTGCCACAGATATTAAATGAAATCTTTCATTTATGTCAATCCCTACAAAATAGGTACAACTCATGAAAGTTATTTTAGAGGGTAATTCTCTATTGATAATTTCTTTATAATATAGATTTGCATCTTTCTTGCTTTTAGAACTGCATAAGATACCACATTGAGATTTCATTTCAGGAGATAGGCTATTTATAATTGGCAACATTCCTCTTGTTACTAAATTCAAAGCAATTAAAATCTTGTCATTAGGATATTTTTCAATTAGCTGCTCAATGACTATTTTAGTTCTTGAAAGTACATCATTGGTATGTATCAAGTTGATGCTTCTTGGTGCTGGAGAACTAAATGTAACATTGATTGCAGGTTCATTTTCTATTCTTGTGTTGGAAAATTGCCCTATAGTGGCAGATACCAAACATCTTTGAGTTTTAGGAAACTTAAAATAGTAATCAAAATTACGCTCCATTTTTTGGCGATATGAACTGTCGTATTGATAAGAATCTATTTCATCAAACATAATGAAGTAGTCCTTAAAATGTTCTTCTCCTATCTCCTCTAATAATGTATCAAGGCTATCTATTACTACAATAAATTTTTTATATTTTATGCCATTGTCAGACAAATAATCTTTTATAGTTGGAACTTTGAAGCCATTAATACGTCCTCCTATATATAATATGGAATATCTGTCTGATTCTCCTATTCTACTGTTTTTGGCTTTCTCATAGGCTAATGCTCTTGTTGGAACCACTACAATACTATTCCTTTTAGAATGGAGTTCCAATGTAGTAGCCCCTATACCTGTTCTGTTTTTCTTAATCAGTCCATAAGGAGAAGTTATAAACACATCTCCTAAATAAGTCTTATCCTCTGGCATAAGAAAACTGACAGATTTAACTGACTTTCCTTTTTCTTTCCAGTTTATATTATATCTCAGGTTAATATAGGGCAAATTTACATCTGCACCATTTATGGTTTGAATCACATGATTATAGTCTTCATTGGGTGATTGTGGAAAACCTGAAGAAAATAGAATTTCATATTTCCCGTCAGTGAATATACCATTATCATGAATGATGTTATTTGAAGTATCCATAGCTTAAATATTTTAAAGTTCAGTACAAAAATACAACTTTATACTCACTTCCCTATATAATAGAATATCAAAGTGAGTATAAATGGCAAAATCTTTGGGAAGAAATATAGTCTCCCAGAGATTTTTGACCATATCACTACTATAATAAACAGGTTTTTACTATTTCAAGTATTCCATAGCTTTATCTATCTGATTATTTTCAAAGCTGTCAAGGTATATCTGAGTGACTTTCTCAGAACTATGTCCCAATGATTCGCAGATGATTGAGGTAGCTACTCCAGCCCTCTTCAAGACTGTGGCGTAAGAGTGTCTGGCACAATAGGTTGTGAGCTTGATTGATATGTTCATTTCCTCACCGATGGCTTTCAAAGCCTTGTTTACCTTTGTGATGACCTTATGCAACCTGTTCAGCTTCTGCTGTTCTGTCTTGTGCTCATTAGACAATATGGGGAACAAATAACCTTTGCTGCTATCCTTATACCCCTTCAAGACCATAATAGCTTCATCCTGTAATGGCAGGTTTATCAGTTTAGAAGTTTTCTTCCTGTGATAGATGAGCCTGCCCTCCATAATATTCTTATCTGTCAGGTAAGCCATATCCACGAAGTTAATGCCACCCATAAAATAAGAAAAGGTGAATAAAGCCACTGCAAGCCTTGTATAGAAGTCCTTGCCTTTAGTTGGATAATTTATCACAGCCAGTATCTCATCCTTGCTTAAAGCTCTCTTGACTGTTTCTTGGTGCAGCTTTGATACCTTAAACTTCTTGAAAGGGTAGTCCTCCTGCTTGACAAGTTCCATGTCTATTGCAAGGTTAAAGATAGTCCTGATATTCCTGAATCTTATGCCAATGGTATTCTCTGACTTGCCCTGCTTCCTTAGCCAAGTCTCATATCTCCTCAGCCAGTTGCAATCCATTTCAGAGAAAGGAATATCAAGATGCCTGTTGAATTTGATTAGGGAGTTATAAGTTTGCTGTATGGAGAGCCTGTAACCAGTTCTCTTTTCCTCTTCAAGACGTGACAGATACTGCTTGAACAGCTCTCCAACAGTCATAAGCCTTACAGGATTGGAAACCTTATCAACAAGGGTAGTGGCTGAAAACTCCTTATCCTCTGACTTTAACTCCACTATCTTACTCTTTACTTCACTTATCTTGCTGGATATGAGCTTTTCAAGCAGTTCTCTATCTGGGCAAGTGGACTTGGGCTGGTTCTTTTCAAAGTCCCAATACTCTGCTTTGGTAGAAACACCAAGATTGATATACCTTGTTTTCCTGTCCTTGCAGACTTTAATCTTTAGGGGTAATTCTCCTGTTTTCAGGGGTTTGTACTTGTAACAGATAACATCGACTGTAGTCATTTTGGGTAAAACATTGGAGAAAACATTTCCCTGTTTTAGCCATATTTGAGCATAAAAAAAGAGAGCTACATTGCTGTAACTCTCTGACTTTCAAGTGGTGCCACCAGGAATCGAACCGGGGACACAAGGATTTTCAGTCCTTTGCTCTACCAACTGAGCTATGGCACCTTGGTTTTGCGATGCAAAGATAGACTAAAAACTTTAATCTTCAAAACAAATAGGATGAAAATAAGAAAAATAATTTTTTTGTGAAAAAAAAGCGTTTTTCTTTTGCAGGTATTAAAATTATGTCTACCTTTGCAATCGCAAACGAAAAACAAACGTTGCAATCGGAATGTAGCGCAGTTGGTAGCGCACTACGTTCGGGACGTAGGGGTCGGGCGTTCGAGTCGCCTCATTCCGACGAAAAGCGGCAGATGATTTCTATCATTTGCCGCTTTTTCATACCACTCTCCTATATAAATAATTTAGTTATTATTTTGTGTGACATGAGATTATTTATATCTTTGCAAGTGATTGGATGAAAAAGGTGGAGGGGCGATTAAGCTCCTTTTTTTGTTCTTAATAGTTAATACATGATAGATAAAAACGTTGTAGCTCGGATTGTAGAGGAATGGCTGAAAGATAGGAGCTATTTCTTGGTTGATGTAAATGTAAGTCCGGATGACAAAATTGTAGTGGAAATAGACCATGCAGAGGGCGTATGGATTGACGACTGTGTGGAGTTAAGTCGTTACATTGAGTCTAAATTAAGCCGTGAAGAAGAGGATTATGAATTGGAAGTCGGTTCCGCGGGAATCGGTCAGCCATTTAAGGTTTTGCAGCAATATCTGGCACATGTAGGCTGTGATGTGGAGGTGATGGATAAGACCGGGAAAAAATGGACCGGAGTTCTGGCTGATGCGAATGAAGAAAACTTCACAATTACAGTAGAAGTTAAGATAAAGCCTGAAGGAGCCAAGCGTCCGAAGCTGGTGGAACAGAATGTAACCTTTACGTATGATGAGATAAAATACACCAAATACTTAATTAGCTTTAAATAATTATGGCCAAAAAAGAAGAAACAGTCAGCTTGATTGACACATTCTCGGAGTTTAAGGAGTTGAAGAATATTGATCGCACCACAATGGTAAGCGTGTTGGAAGAGTCATTCCGCAGTGTGATTGCGAAAATGTTCGGTACAGATGAGAATTATGATGTGATTGTAAATCCAGATAAGGGGGACTTTGAAATCTGGCGTAACCGTGAAGTTGTAGCGGATGAGGAGCTGACTAATCCGAACCTGCAGATTGCATTGTCGGAGGCTCGTAAAATAGATGCATCGTATGAAGTGGGAGAGGAAGTGACTGACGAAGTGATTTTTGAGAAATTCGGTCGTCGTGCGATTCTTAACCTCCGTCAGACATTGGCTTCGAAAATCCTGGAACTGGAAAAAGACAGTTTGTACAACAAATATATTGATAAAGTAGGTACTGTGGTTAGTGCTGAAGTATATCAGATTTGGAAGAAAGAAATTTTACTTTTGGACGATGAAGGCAACGAACTGCTGTTGCCGAAGACAGAACAGATTCCGAGCGACTTCTATCGGAAGGGAGAGACTGCTCGTGCGGTAGTGGCTCGCGTGGATAATAAAAATAATAACCCTAAGATTATTTTGAGCCGTACTTCACCAGTTTTCTTACAGCGCTTGTTTGAACAGGAAGTTCCTGAAATTAATGATGGGCTGATTACTATTAAGAAGATTGCTCGTATCCCGGGAGAACGTGCTAAGATTGCGGTGGAATCGTATGATGAGCGTATTGATCCGGTTGGTGCCTGTGTGGGCGTGAAGGGTTCTCGTATTCATGGAATTGTACGCGAATTGCGTAATGAGAATATTGATGTGATTAATTATACGTCTAATATCCAGCTGTTTATTCAGCGTGCTTTGAGCCCTGCAAAAGTTTCATCTATTGTTATGCATGAAGATGAAAAGAAGGCTGAGGTATATTTGAAACCGGAAGAGGTATCATTAGCCATCGGTAAAGGCGGATTAAATATTAAGCTGGCCAGTATGTTAACTGAATATACGATTGATGTGTATCGTGAACTTGGAGAGGATGCTGCAGCTGATGAGGATATTTATTTGGATGAGTTTAAAGATGAAATAGATGAATGGGTCATCAATGCTATCAAGGGAATTGGAATTGATACCGCAAAAGGCGTATTGAATGCTCCTCGTGAAATGCTGATTGAAAAGGCAGACCTGGAAGAAAATACGGTGGACGATGTCCTGAGAATTTTAAAAGCGGAGTTTGAGGAATAATTTGCTTGCGTGAAAACAGATGGGAATGGTTTCCATTCTCGTCTGCTTATTTATGTGTGACTGATGTATTTTCCTGAACTCTATAAAATGTGATGAATTATGACTATAAGATTGAATAAAGTAACAAGAGATTTGAATGTCGGAATAACCACGGTGGTAGACTTTTTGCAGAAAAAAGGATATACGGTCGAGGCTAATCCAAATACCAAAATTACTGAAGAGCAGTATGCTGTACTGGTAAAGGAGTTCAGCAAAGACAAAGATTTGAAGATAGAGTCCGAGAAAATTATTCAGGAACGACAAAATAAGGAGCGCAACAAGGCATCTGTTTCTATTGAGGATATACATCCGGAGTTAAAAAAAACGGAGGTAATAGAAACAGTGGTTCCGGAAGATGTGCGACCTAAATTCAAGCCTGTAGGAAAAATAGACTTGGATAGTCTGAAGAGAAGGAAAAAACCGGCTGTGGTTGAGCCTGCTGAAGTTCCTGTAGTACAGGAAGGGCCAGCTAAGCCAGAATCTGAGAATAAGAAGCCTGAAGTGGAGAAGGTGGAAACGAAGACAGAAGAACCTGCTCTGCAGCAGCTTCAGATAGTAGAGAAAGAAGAAACGAAACAGCCGGAGATGAAGGCAGAAGAATTGAAACCAGAGCCGATGGAAGAAGGAAAAAAGCAACAGTCCGTTCAGGAGAATAAAGAAGACGAAGTGTTTAAGATTCGTCCAACAGAATTTAAGTCAAAAATAAATGTAGTAGGTCAAATTGATTTGGCTGCATTGAATCAGTCAACTCGTCCGAAAAAGAAATCAAAAGAAGAAAAGAAAAAGGAGAGAGAAGAGAAGGATAAGCAGCGTCAGGAACAGCGCAAGCAGATGAAAGATGCCATTATTAAGGAAATCCGGAAAAGTGATGACAAATCAGATAAAGGGGCATTGAATGATGAGGCTTCTAAAAAGAAAAAACGCAATAGAATAAATAAGGAGCGGGTTGATATTAGCAATGCTGCGACTAATACAGGTAATGTTTCTCGGAATGAAAAGTCCGGAAAGGGCAATCAAGCCCAAAATCAAGGTGGAAAACATAATAAGGACCGTTTTAAGAAACCTGTAGTGAAACAGGAGGTAAGTGATGAGGATGTAGCAAAACAGGTGAAGGAAACGCTTGCCCGACTGACTAATAAAGGAAAGAACAAGGCTGCCAAGTATCGTAAGGAGAAACGTGAGAATATCCAGAACCGCCAGCTGGAACAGGAAGAACTGGAACAGGAAGAAAGCAAGGTTTTGAAACTGACGGAATTCGTGACGGCCAACGAACTGGCTAACATGATGGACGTACCCGTTACGCAAGTTATCTCTACTTGTATGAGCGTGGGTATCATGGTGTCTATCAACCAGCGTTTGGATGCGGAAACTATCAACCTGGTAGCTGAAGAGTTTGGATTTAAAACAGAATATATGAGTGCCGAAGTGGCACAGGCTGTAGAAGAAGAGGCCGATGCAGAAGAAGATTTGCAGCCGCGTGCACCGATTGTGACGGTGATGGGACATGTAGACCACGGTAAGACTTCTTTGCTGGACTACATCCGTAAGGCGAATGTGATTGCCGGTGAAGCCGGTGGTATTACCCAGCATATTGGTGCCTATAATGTGAAACTGGAAGACGGACGTCGTATCACCTTCTTGGATACGCCGGGACACGAAGCCTTTACAGCCATGCGTGCCCGTGGTGCGAAAGTGACTGACGTGGTGATCATTATCGTAGCTGCCGATGACAACGTGATGCCGCAGACTAAAGAGGCCATCAACCATGCCATGGCAGCAGGTGTACCTATCGTGTTTGCCATCAATAAGATTGATAAACCGAATGCCAATCCGGACCGAATCAAGGAAGAATTGGCTGCCATGAACTTCCTGGTGGAAGAATGGGGCGGAAAATACCAGTCACAGGATATCTCGGCAAAGAAGGGTACGGGTGTACACGAATTGCTGGAAAAAGTGTTACTGGAAGCCGAAATGCTGGATTTGAAAGCTAATCCGAACCGGAAGGCTACAGGTTCCATTATTGAATCTTCTTTGGATAAAGGACGTGGCTATGTGGCTACAGTTCTGGTTTCCAACGGAACATTGCATGTAGGTGACATTGTGCTGGCCGGAACTTCATACGGCAAGGTAAAGGCGATGTTCAACGAACGTAACCAGCGAATGAAAGAAGCCGGTCCTTCTGAACCGGTACTGATTCTGGGATTGAACGGTGCGCCGGCTGCGGGTGATACATTCCATGTACTGGATACAGAACAGGAAGCTCGTGAAATTGCCAACAAGCGCGAACAGCTGCAGCGTGAACAAGGCCTGCGTACTCAGAAGATGCTGACCCTTGACGAAGTGGGTCGCCGTCTGGCATTGGGTGATTTCCATGAACTGAATGTCATCGTGAAGGGTGACGTGGATGGTTCTGTAGAAGCCTTGAGTGATTCGTTGATTAAGTTGTCCACTGAACAGATTCAAGTAAATGTCATCCATAAGGGAGTGGGACAGATTTCCGAGTCGGATGTATCATTGGCGGCTGCTTCTAATGCCATTATTGTAGGTTTCCAGGTTCGTCCGTCAGGAAACGCTGCGAAACTGGCAGAACAGGAAGGAGTAGATATCCGTAAGTATTCTATTATTTACGATGCGATTGAAGAAGTGAAATCGGCCATGGAAGGTATGCTGGCGCCGACTTTGAAGGAACAGGTGACTGCTACCATCGAAGTACGCGAAGTGTTCAACATCAGCAAGGTGGGTATGGTAGCCGGTGCGGTAGTAAAGACCGGAAAGGTGAAACGTACTGACAAGGCCCGCTTGATTCGCGACGGTATCGTCATCTTTACGGGTTCAATCAATGCCCTGAAACGGTTCAAGGACGATGTGAAGGAAGTGGGTACTAACTTTGAATGTGGTATCAGCTTGACGAACTGCAACGACCTGAAGGTTGGTGATGTGATTGAAACATACGAAGAAATAGAAGTAAAGCAGACATTGTAAGGACGTAGAGTCTGACCATTGTTTGGGTGCAAATAAATACATTTGTCATTCAGAGCAAAGCGAAGAATCTTGTATTCACCCATCAGATATGGGAACAAGTTCTTCGCTTTGTCTTTTTTTAATTTATAAATAATGGATGGAGACACTTGACTGGATAATTGTGATTGTGTTGGCTTTAGGAGCTATCTCTGGTTTTCTGAAAGGCTTTTTAAAACAGTTGGCTTCTATTATAGGCTTGGTAGCTGGTTTGCTGGTTGCGCGTGCTTTATTTGCTGCAGTGGGAGAGCAGCTGGCGGTGAAGGTAGGAACATCCGTGACTTTTGGGCAGATATTGGCTTTTCTATTAATCGGTTTAGTAGTACCATTAGGTTTGTCTATTTTTGCTTCGGCTTTGACAAAGATTGTGGATATGGTCAACTTAGGTTTTATCAACCGTTGGTTAGGAGCGGGATTGGGAACCATCAAATATGCCTTGATGATTAGTGTTGTAATTCATTTTATTGATTTTGTAGACTCTAAAGATAACTTAATATATTCAACCACTAAAAGTGATTCTTTGTTATATTATCCGATGAAGAAATTCTCTGGAGTTTTTTATCCGGCAGTAAAGACTGTAACAGAAGAAATTATAGAAACAGATAATAATCAGATTTAATATGCAATTAGAACCCAACAAATATGTGAAGGAACTGACGCAGGAGAAGTATAAATATGGCTTCACCACGGATGTTCATACAGATATCATAGAGAAGGGACTGAATGAGGAGGTCGTACGGTTGATTTCTTCCAAGAAGGGAGAGCCCGACTGGTTGCTTGAGTTCCGCTTGAAGGCGTTCCGTTATTGGCAGACATTGGAGATGCCTACATGGGCGCATTTGAATATTCCAGAAATAGATTATCAGGCTATTTCATATTATGCAGATCCAACGAAGAAGAAAGATGGACCGAAGAGTTTGGATGAGGTGGATCCGGAATTGTTGAAAACATTTGACAAGCTGGGTATTCCTTTGGAAGAACGTATGGCGTTGAGCGGCATGGCGGTGGATGCTGTCATGGACTCAGTGTCTGTAAAGACAACCTTCAAGGAGACATTGATGGAGAAAGGTATTATCTTCTGTTCCATCAGTGAGGCAGTACGCGAACATCCGGATTTGGTGAAGAAATATCTGGGCTCAGTGGTGGGTTACCGGGATAATTTCTTTGCGGCATTGAATTCGGCGGTGTTCAGCGACGGATCATTTGTGTACATCCCGAAAGGGGTACGTTGTCCGATGGAGCTGTCCACTTATTTCCGTATCAATGCAGCCAATACGGGGCAGTTTGAACGCACCCTGATTGTGGCCGACGATGACAGTTACGTGTCCTACTTGGAAGGCTGTACGGCGCCAATGCGTGACGAGAACCAGCTCCATGCCGCTATCGTGGAGATTGTGGTACTCGACCGTGCGGAAGTAAAATATTCTACGGTGCAGAACTGGTATCCGGGTGATGCGGAAGGCAAGGGAGGCGTGTACAACTTTGTGACCAAACGAGGTAATTGCAAAGGGGTAGACAGCAAGCTGTCTTGGACGCAGGTGGAAACGGGTTCTGCCATTACTTGGAAATATCCGAGCTGTATCTTGAGCGGGGATAATTCTACGGCAGAATTTTATTCCGTGGCCGTAACCAACAACTATCAGCAGGCCGATACGGGTACCAAGATGATTCACTTGGGCAAGAATACCCGTTCTACCATTGTGAGCAAGGGTATCAGTGCAGGAAAGAGTCAGAACTCTTACCGTGGTCTGGTGCGTGTGGCCGAAAAGGCAGACAATGCCCGAAACTACAGTCAGTGTGATTCTTTGCTGCTGGGAAGTCAGTGCGGGGCGCATACTTTCCCTTATATGGATATTCATAATGAGACGGCAGTAGTGGAGCATGAGGCTACCACTTCCAAAATTTCGGAAGACCAGATTTTCTATTGTAATCAGCGAGGAATCTCTACGGAAGATGCCGTAGGACTGATTGTGAACGGTTATGCGAAGGAAGTGCTTAACAAATTGCCGATGGAGTTTGCCGTAGAGGCGCAGAAATTGCTGTCTGTATCGTTGGAAGGCAGCGTGGGATAAATATAAAATTAAAGTATTATGTTAGAGATAAAGAATTTACATGCCAGCATCAATGGCAAAGAGATATTGAAAGGAATTAACCTGACCGTAAAGTCGGGTGAGGTTCATGCGATTATGGGACCGAACGGTTCAGGAAAGAGTACGTTGAGCAATGTTCTGGTGGGACATCCGGCTTATGAAGTTACAAAAGGTTCGGTAACCTTCGACGGTAAGGATTTGTTGGCTTTGAGCCCGGCCGACCGTAGCCACGAGGGATTGTTTCTGTCCTTCCAGTATCCGGTGGAAATTCCAGGCGTAAGCATGGTAAATTTCATGCGTGCGGCTGTCAACGAACAGCGGAAATATAAAGGACTGCCGGCACTGACTGCCAGTGAGTTCTTGAAGTTGATGCGTCAAAAAAGAGAAATCGTGGAACTGGACAGCAAGCTGGCCAACCGTTCCGTGAATGAAGGTTTCTCAGGTGGAGAAAAGAAACGGAATGAGATTTTCCAAATGGCTATGCTGGAACCGAAATTGAGCATTTTGGATGAGACAGACTCTGGATTGGACATCGATGCCCTACGAATTGTGGCCGAAGGAGTGAACAAGTTGAAAACACCAGAAACCAGCTGCATCGTGATTACACATTATCAGCGTCTGCTCGACTACATCAAGCCGGATATTGTACACGTGCTTTACAAAGGCCGTATCGTGAAAACAGCTGGTCCTGAGTTGGCACTGGAACTGGAAGAAAAAGGTTACGATTGGATTAAGAAAGAACTGGGAGAATAAGCATGAAAGCAGAACAGCAATACATAGATCTTTTCACGCAGTGCGAGGCGATGATTTGTCGGCAGAGTGCGGAGGTGCTGAATGCGCCTCGTGCCAAAGCTTTCGCTGACTTTGAACAGCTGGGCTTTCCCACTCGCAAGCAGGAAAAGTATAAATACACGGAGGTGGGCAAGTATTTTGCCCCGAATTATGGACTGAACCTGAATCGGTTGGAGATTCCGGTCAATCCGTATGAAGTGTTCAAGTGTGATGTGCCCAACATGAGCACGTCGCTCTATTTTGTGGTGAACGATGCGTTTGACAAGCATGTGCATCCTTCGGCTCAGTTGCCGGAAGGGGTGTATTTCGGCAGCTTGAAAGACATGGCCGAACAGCATCCGGAGCTGGTAAAGAAATATTACGGAAAGCTGGCAGATACCTCGAAAGATGCGTTGGCAGCCTTCAATACGATGTTTGCCCAAGATGGGGTGTGCATGTATGTGCCGAAGAACGTTGTAATGGAACGTCCGATACAGTTAGTGAATATTCTGCGGGCAGACGTGGACTTTATGGTGAACCGCCGGGTGTTGATTATCCTGGAGGAAGGGGCACAGGCCAAGTTGCTGGTATGCGACCATGCCATGGATAACGTGAACTTCCTTTCTACCCAAGTGGTGGAGGTTTTTGCAGGAGAAAATTCGGTGTTCGACCTGTATGAACTGGAAGAAACCCATAACAGTACGGTACGCTTCAGCAACCTGTATGTACATCAGGAGGCCGGCAGCAATGTGCTGTTGAACGGGATGACGCTGCACAACGGAACAACCCGCAATACGACGGAAGTTACGTTGGCCGGAAAGGGAGCGGAAATCAACTTGTGCGGAATGGCCATTGCCGATGCGAATGAGCAGGTGGATAACAATACCTTCATCGACCACAAGGTGTCTGACTGTACCAGCAATGAGTTGTTTAAATATGTGCTTGATGACCAGGCTGTAGGCGCATTTGCTGGTAAAGTGCTGGTGCGTGAAGGTGCGCAGCATACATCTTCCCAGCAGACCAACCGGAACTTGTGTGCTACCCGTGAAGCACGGATGTACACTCAACCGCAGTTGGAGATTTATGCCGATGATGTGAAATGTTCGCACGGAGCTACGGTGGGCCAGTTGGATGAGAATGCCCTGTTCTACATGCAGCAGCGAGGCATCAGTCTGAAGGAAGCCCGCCTGTTGCTGATGTTTGCATTTGTGAATGAGGTGATTGACCATATCCGCATGGATGCATTGAAAGACCGCCTGCATCTGTTGGTAGAGAAACGCTTCCGTGGTGAACTGAACAAATGTCAGGGCTGTGCCATCTGTAAATAAAGGGACAGACGAATATAATTATATTTAAGCGAGAATTTATGCAGTACGATGTCAACAAGATAAGGGAAGATTTTCCCATCCTTTCACGGACCGTGTATGGAAAGCCGCTGATTTATCTGGACAACGGAGCCACGACCCAGAAACCTCGTTGTGTGGTGGAATCCATTACAGACGAATATTATTCGGTGAATGCCAACGTACATCGTGGGGTGCATTTCCTTTCCCAGCAGGCTACGAACCTGCATGAGGCTTCGCGCGAGACCGTGCGTAAGTTCATTCATGCGCGTAGCACCTCGGAGATTGTCTTTACGCGTGGAACGACCGAGAGCATCAATCTGGTGGCTTCTTCCTTTGTGGACAGCCAGATGAAAGAAGGCGACGAGGTGATTGTTTCAGTCATGGAGCATCACAGCAACATCGTTTCATGGCAGCTTCAGGCAGCCCGGAAGGGGATTGTGCTGAAAGTGATTCCGATGAACGATCGTGGGGAACTGCTGTTGGATGAATACAAGAAACTTTTTTCGGAAAAGACGAAGCTGGTTTCTGTGGCGCACGTGTCGAATGTGCTGGGTACTATTAATCCGGTGAAGGAAATCATTGAGTTTGCCCATTCACAGGGAGTTCCTGTGCTAGTGGACGGTGCACAGAGTATTCCCCACATGACAGTGGATGTGCAGGCATTGGATGCTGATTTTTATGTGTTCAGCGGACATAAGGTGTATGGTCCTACGGGCATTGGGGTGCTCTATGGAAAGGAAGCGTGGTTGGAGAAACTGCCTCCTTATCAGGGAGGAGGGGAGATGATCAAGAATGTGTCGTTTGAAAAGACGACCTTTAATGAACTTCCGTTCAAGTTTGAGGCAGGTACACCAGACTATATAGGTTCTACGGCATTGGCAAAAGCATTGGATTACGTGTCGGCCATCGGCATGGACCGTATTGCGGCCTATGAGCACGAACTGACCCAGTATGCGATGAAACGCTTGAAGGAAATCCCGGGCATGCGGATTTTTGGGGAAGCGGAGCAGAAAGGTGGCGTCATTTCATTCTTGGTGGGCGATATCCATCATTTTGATATGGGCACGTTGCTCGACCGTTTGGGAATTGCCGTACGTACCGGACATCACTGTGCGGAACCGTTGATGCATAGATTAGGCATTGAAGGTACCGTACGTGCTTCTTTCGGTCTGTATAATACAAAAGAAGAAGTAGATGTCTTGGTGGCAGGCATTCAGCGTGTGAGCCAGATGTTTGCTTGAGTGAAGAACTCTTGAATGAAAAAATAAAATCTCCCGGCTGGTTTTCTTAGAAAGGAAAATCGGTCGGGAGATTTTTTTATGTGGGTCGGTTAGCGGACAGCCATCGTAGCTTTTGCCAGCCATTCTTTTTGTTCCTGAGCCAGGAATGGAGACAATGATGCGTACACTTGCTGGTGATAGCTGTTCAACCATTCCTTCTCTTCCGGGCTGAGTAATTCCGGCAAGAGCGGCTTGAGGTCAATTGGACATAAGGTGAGCGGTTCGAATTTGTAGAATTCACCAAATTCAGTAGTCTGGTCTTTGACTATCAGCATGGTATTTTCTGTACGAACTCCGTAACGTTCGGCTTTGTATATACCCGGTTCGTTGGTTACTGTCATTCCCGGAAGGAGCAGGGCCGGCATGTAGTTCATGCGGAATTGATGAGGCCCTTCGTGTACGTTGAGGAAATGCCCTACTCCATGCCCCGTTCCGTGTCCGTAGTTCATACCTGCCTTCCAGATGAACTGACGAGCCAGCACGTCTAATTGCGTGCCGCAAGTACCGTATGGGAAGTGTGCCATGGAAAGCTGGATGAATCCTTTTAAAATCAAGGTATAGTCTTTCTTTTGGTCTTCGGTTACAGGGCCCAGGGAGATGGTGCGGGTGATATCCGTGGTTCCGTCTAAGTATTGCGCTCCGCTGTCGAGCAACAAGAATCCTTCCGGTTGCAGCGTGGTGGCTGTTTCTTCTGTCGCTTCATAATGTACGATGGCTCCGTGTGCCTGATAGCCGGCAATCGTATCGAAACTGATGCCCTTGAAATCTTTCTGGGCTGCGCGGAAAGTATATAGTTTCCGGTCGATGGTGATTTCGGTTTCTTTTCCGCTCTTCACCGCCTCTTCCAGCCAGCAAAGGAAATTCACCATGGCCACACCGTCGCGGAGCATAGCTTGGTGGAAACCGGCAATTTCGGTCTCGTTCTTGATGGCTTTCATGTATAAAACCGGGGAATCATGGAGCAGAACTTTGCTGTGACGGCTGGCTGCCTGATATAGTGCATAATTGGTAGAACCGGACAGCTGCAGGTTTTCTTCTTTATATTCTTCCAGGTCTTTGGCCACGTGGAAGTAGTCTTTGACCTGAATTTGATTTTCAGTCAGGTAGCGACGCGTCTCTGCTGTCAGCTTATCAGGATGAATATAGAGGGTGGCGGAAACAGACGTAATCAGGAGATAGCTGACGAAAACCGGGTTGCAGTGTACGTCCGTACCTCTCATGTTCAAGACCCAGGCAATTTCATCCAAGGCTGAAATCAACAGACCTTTTGCTCCATTTCCTTTCAGTACTTGTCTTATTCGTTCGATTTTATGCCCGCATGGTTCACCGCTGTATTCCAGAGGAAGAATAAAAGGAGGGTCGAGGGGTAGGGAAGGACGGTCTTTCCATAACGTATGGAACGGGTCGTCCACGGTTACCAGTTCCAGCCCATATGATTGAAGAGCCTGCTTTAGCTGCATGGCTTCGGAAATGCTGTTGACCCATCCGTCAATACTGACTTTGTCGCCTGCTTTCAATACACTTCCCAGCCATTCGGCGATGGAAGGTGTTTCCGGCAGCCGGTCTTTAAATAAGGTAAGACCGCTTCCTTGAAGTTGGTCGGCCGCTTGTAGAAAATAACGGGAATCAGTCCACAATCCGCCGCCAGAGAGGGTGATGACTGCAGTACCGGCGGAACCTGTGAATCCGGATATCCATTTTCGGCTTTCCCAATGCGCCGGCACATACTCGCCCGAATGAGGGTCAGTGCTGGGGACAATAAAGGCAGAGATTCCTTTCGTAACCATTTGTTTGCGTAAAGCATCAATTCTTTCAGCTATAAGATTCATGGTGTAAATGAATTAAATAAAAAGTATAAACCTATCAAGCAAAAATAATAAATCTGTCAGAAAGGGCCGCTTCAGTGCGTTCTTATCTTTGATTTTTGAATAAAATATACTGGAAAGTTTTGTAAATAAAGAAAGTATGTGTAATTTTGCGCCGCAAATTGACTGCGGAATAATTTAATAACAACATACTTAATTTTAAAAACATGATTGTAGTACCAGTAAAAGAAGGCGAAAACATTGAAAAAGCGCTGAAGAAATTCAAAAGAAAATTTGAAAAAACAGGTGTTGTAAAAGAACTGAGAAGCAGACAGCAGTATGACAAACCGTCTGTTTTGAAGAGACTTAAAATGGAACGTGCGATTTACGTTCAGAAAATGCATCAGAACGAAGATTAATAATTTCACGAAACACTTGAATTATTGAATTCTTTTTCATAAATTCGTTGCTGAGAATAAAAGCGATGTTTCTATGTGGAAAGATTCTTTTCTGAAGTATCTTCTTTTCGAAAGGAACTATTCGGAGAAAACGATTATAAGTTACGGAACCGATCTGGACGAATTTGAGGAATATTTCAAAGGGGTGGATGAGGAACTTGATTTTACGAAAGTGGATGCCGATTTAATCCGTGGATGGGTACTCTCATTAATGGAAGAAGGTTGTGCAGAAACAACGGTGAATCGGAAGCTGAGTTCGCTCCGGTCATTTTATCGCTATTTGTTGCGCCAAAAGGCGGTAGCAGTGGACCCGGCTGCAAAAGTGGTAGGTCCGAAGAAAAAGAAACCATTGCCGGTTTTCTTGAGGGATGAAGATATGGATTCGTTGCTTGAAGACAACGGCTTTGCGCAGACCTTTGAAGGGGTTCGTGACAGGACGATGTTGGAGGTGTTTTATTCAACAGGTATTCGTCGGGCGGAGTTGATTGCTTTAAAGGATGCGGATATAGATTTTTCTTCCTCGGTGATAAAGGTGACGGGGAAAAGAAATAAACAACGGCTGATTCCTTTTGGAACTAGGCTGAAAGAGGTGCTGGAGTCTTATCTGGCAGAAAGAAATCGTTTTTATGCAGGGGAATGTGAGGCGTTTTTTATCCGAAAGCAAGGGATACCTTTGTCTCCATCGTCTGTAAACTATATTGTGAAGCGATACCTGTCGAAGGTGGTGACCCTAAAGAAGAAAAGCCCACATGTGCTGAGGCATACTTTCGCAACCACGATGCTAAATCATCATGCAGAACTGGAAGCTGTGAAAGAGTTGCTGGGACATGAAAGCTTGACTACTACAGAGGTGTACACGCATACCACCTTTGAGGAGTTAAAACAAGTTTATGAACAAGCTCATCCTAGAGCGTAAAGAAAAGGAGGTTTTTATGGAAGTAAGAATTCAATCCATTCATTTCGATGCATCTGAAAAATTGGAGGCCTTTATTCAGAAAAAGGCTGAGAAGCTCGAGAAGTTTTGTGACAATATAAAGAAAGTAGAGGTGTCTTTGAAAGTAGTGAAACCTGAGACGGCGATGAATAAGGAAGCTGGTGTGCGTATTTTAGCACTTAATTCAGAGTTTTATGCAGAAAAAGTAAGTGATACATTCGAAGAATCAATAGACGTGTGCATGGATGCACTGTCTAAGCAACTGCTGAAAGCCAAAGAAAAACTTCAGGGAAAGTAAAAAAGTTGCGTAAAAGTTTTGTGATTAAAAAATAATATCTAACTTTGCAGCCGCTAA
>ULTX01079698.1_pt1 | contig 24197 bp, 20 predicted proteins | sample 1958041 | NCBI WGS metagenome assembly ULTX01 (sample SAMEA4835747, study PRJEB28245) | human gut metagenome | biome: gut microbiome; material: fecal sample | place: Denmark | collected 2008
ATTTTTTACTGAAAGGAGACTTTATGTATGATGCATTGATTGTTGCAGCCGTGTTGAATGTGCCGGCCGTACGTGATACGAAAATAAATTAGACTGAATCATCGATGCCACTGTATAGTACAGATATTCATTCTAAAGCCTGGGGCAACAAGCATAACGCAGACAAAAAACAAACGCCTGCGGAAAGGAATATATTGCCTGATGAGGGAAGTGCGGCATGGTGCTATTTGTTTGTCCATCATGCTAAGGTTGGTATGATAAACGACCTGCTTGGCAAACAGTTCAGGACTTTCATACATAAGACAACGATATACAAAAAGGAAAACAAACGGATTAGAAAACAGGAACGCCAGACGATCTCAGGACTGATCTTCGTGCAGGGTGACAAGGACGAGATTCAGGATTTTCTGAACAGCAACTGCCAAGGTACGTATTTGGCTACAGATTGCAGCACAAAGACTACGGCGGTTATACCGGATAAAGTCATGCGCCCGTTCATGCAGCTTGATTTGAAGTGTGGCCGGATAAGGTTTATGCCCCATCCATTGGACTATTATTCCGAGGGTCATCCTTTGGTGCGGATTACCTCCGGGCTGTTGGAAGGATTTGAGGGATATCGTATAAGGATATCGCGCAACAAATGTCTCGTTACCTCGATAGGAGGTATGACTGTGGCCATAAGCGGCATAAGCAACGACAGTTTTGAGAATGTTGACGAATATATAACGCTGCGCCGCGGACAGCAGATGGCTGGCAACGTTGACAGTGGTTGTCCTAATGGACTGCGCGGCGAGATTGCAAGATGTTTCTTCAGGCCCCAGTGTCAACTTGACGTCGTGGCGATAGCGCGAAGCCTGCGTCAAAAGATGGCCTTGTCGCGTGTCCTCTGGGATAAAGGTGATTATGCGGAAGCTGTTGACTTGCAGCTGATATTGTTGGAAAATACTGTGAGCTGGGTCAAAGGAGTGGCCGGAAGTATGACACCGTACAATGTTAAAGACGTGTATGCCGTCTGCACAGATGCAAGCGGCTTGTTGGAACAGATGCTTGAAAGTGAATGTCTGCCAGAGGACTATAGGACGAAAATACGTAAGGCAAGACAGTCGTTGGCCGCCAAATATCCCATGCTGGCAGCGGCTATTGGCAAATGCCCTTGATGTAAAAAACATTCTTTGCTATGACAGTTGCAGATCATACAGGATTTGGACGTGCTTTTATCGGGAAGACGCGGCAGGGCGGAGATGAACCTTGCAATGAGGCCGGCGGAGAGGGACTGCATGACAGGTTGTTGTTTGAGCAGATACATCAGTCGATTGTCCGTGATAAACTTTACCTTGACCCGGCATTCTCACGCAAGACATACATAAAACTATGCCTGGTAAATAAGAATCGTGTGGCAAAACTGGTGCAACGCTATGCCGGAACTAACCTTAACGGATATATCAACGGTCTGCGACTGGAACATGCAGCGTGGCTCTTACGGGAACGGCCGGAATTGCCTATAAAGGCCGTGGCTATTGATTCCGGTTTCAGAAGCCGTCGTACTTTCTATCGGCTTTTTGTCGCAAAATACGGAGTAACACCGACTATATACAAAGAAAATTTATGAATTTCAGTATTGCAGGACTGAAAATAGAAGTGGACGGAATGGACGTCCTTCCACAACAGATGTTTAACCTTAGGCCGTTTGTGTCCGTTACTGATGATGCAGCTGAGCCAATCTGTAAAATTAAGTGTGGATGCAGGTTGGCCACTGCCGTAGGACATCCGTCGTTGACAAGTTCGTTTGACGGTAAAACGCTGAGCCTGTGGCTGTTGCCGGGACGTAATGTGGTGGCACTGAGGCTTGGCGACCATGGAACTACTTATCATTTGGAAGCTTCATGTGACTGGCGCCATGTTAGGACGGACTGTACCGCCGATACATTGGCAGGAAGTATAGCCTTGGGCGATTTCATCATGATAAGTTTCATTTATAGTTCCGCTTACCACGATACCGTGCTGATACATGCTTCGTGCGTAGCAGTAGGTTCATCTGCAGCGGTTTTCGTAGGACCATCGGGAATCGGCAAAAGTACGCATTCAAATCTGTGGTTGCGCTATGTAGCAGGCTCACGCCTGTTGAACGACGACCAGCCCGCATTGCGTGTACATAATGGTGATGTAATGGTGTATGGTACCCCGTGGAGTGGAAAGACGCATTGTTACCGCAATGAAAGTGCGAGGGTAAGCAACATATTCGTTATGGCACAGGCTAAAAGAAACGAGGTGGTGAGGCTTGACGGACCAAACTCGTTTTGCGCACTCATCGACATGACTTCGCTTATTAAGTCGGACATCGCCAGTTTTACAAGGATAAGTGGTACAGTGGCAGCCATAGCCAGCAGGGTTGGTATATATAAGTTGTACAACCGCGCCGACAGGGACGCCGTCGAAACAAGCCATGCGATATGTTTGCAGAGTTATAATAAAGAAAAATGACTATAAAAGATTGACGGAAAACGACGCGCCGGCAATCTTGCAACTTTTAGACAACTTAATTAAATGAAAAACAACAGGCTGGGCCAAATGGGCGCGGACTTGGCTTTGCCGATGCATTGATTGATATGAATCGCATAAACATCTTGACTTTACTTGTTATTTCATTGTTGACATCTGGATGTATGTCTTACGAAAAGTCGGTTTACCTTCGTGATGACAAGAAAATGGCAGAAACTGGCCAACCGACAGTGTTTGAATACCGTGTTATGCCGAAAGATGAACTTACAATCACGGTTAGTACCTCTGATCCTGAGGTGTCAGCTCCGTTTTACAGGAAAATAGGCCAGACGAAGAATCAAACAAACCCCGGGCAAGGCATGGGTGATGCCAAATTACTTGATTATCTTGTTGATAACGGAGGATTCATAGATTTTCCGGTATTAGGGAAAATCAAGGTAGAGGGGATGACTACACGGGAATGCGAAGCTATTATACGTGAAAAGCTCCAGGCACATTTAAGTGAAGTACCGACGGTTACGGTACGTGTGGCAAACTTCAAGGTCAGTGTTTTGGGCGAAGTCAAGAATCCGGGTATGTATTCTGTGCAGGATGAGCATATTAATATTTTCCAGGCGTTGGCCTTGGCCGGTGATATGACACTGTTCTCGGTTCGCGATGATGTTGAATTGTTGCGTGTTGATGCTCAGGGAAATAAGCAGGTGGTACATCTTGACCTGACAGAAGCTGACATAATTCAGTCGCCTTATTATTACTTGCAGCAAAACGATATTGTTTACGTCAAACCTACAAAAGATAGGGTGCGCTCAAACAGCGTAACAACTAATACGTCATCATGGGTGAGCTGGCTGAGTCTGGCAGCCACGGTTGCGTCGTTGATAATAGTGTCAGTAAGGTAAGAGGCTTAACATGAAAAACAAATAATAACCATTGGTTTGAAGCATGAAAGAGGAACAATTATACGAAGAGTTTTTCAAGAAGGAAGAGAAGAAGGTTGACTATAAGGCCATTATATTTGAGTATTTATTGTATTGGCCATTCATCGTCGCATTCCTGTTGTTGTCTGTCATTTTCGCTTATGTGTATTTGCGCTATCAAGCGCCAGTTTACAGTGTTACGTCTTCTGTAATGATTAAGCAGGGCGACAAGACAAAATCAACAGCTGCAACGGCTCTTGCTTCAATGCAAGATCTTGGAACTATGTCGATGGCGAATAATTTTGATAATGAGGTTGAGATAATCCAGTCGTATAGTCTTATCAAGAAGGTTGTTGAGTCAAAAGATTTTTATATCAGTTATGTTGACGAAAATAAGTTTAGGTATGACACTCCTGCGTATAAAAATGTTCCTGTAAGTGTGTGGATGGCGCCTGGCGAGGCAGAGCGTCTACCGTCTGTTTTGAATGTCGGTCTTGATTGCAATAAAGATGGTTCGGTTGATGTGTCGGTCGTTTATTCTGTAAAAGGTGAGGAGCATACGATAGATAAAACGTTCAAGACATTGCCCGCCGTGTATGTTACGCCTGTCGGCACACTTACGCTTACGCCTGATTCAAATCGAATGAAAATGCCGCTGCCTCGTAAACTGATTGCCAAGGTTGTGCCCCCGTCAGTGGCAGCAGACATGTTTAAGTCACGTCTGTCGGCAGAGCCCACGAGTGAGTTTACATCAATAGTACAGTTGTCGTTTAATGATGTTGATATCCGCCGAGGTCAGGATTTTCTGACAACATTGGTAACTATGTATAATACGGATGCAAACGAAGACAAGAATCAAGTAGCAAGCCGTACGGCTAAATTTATCGATGAGCGCATACGTATTATTAATGAAGAGCTTGGCACTACGGAAAACGAGCTTGCGAGTTATAAGCAGAGAGCAGGTTTGACAGACCTTAGCACAGATGCACAGATGGCGCTGCAAGAAACATCACAGTATGATAAATTGCGTGCTGAAAATGAATCACAGATGCGTTTGGTTAATTTCTTGAGAGAGTATGTTGGCAATCCGGACAATAAAAATGAGGTGATACCATCAGATATAGGTATTGAAGATGCCAATCTGGTGGGCGTCATTGCGAAATATAACGAAATGCAGATTGAAAGAAAACGTCTGCTTCGCACGTCTAAGGCTACCAACCCAGTGGTTGTAAACCTCGATGCTTCTATTGCCGCGACTCATACTGCTGTTGTAACAGCAGTAGACAACGTTGACAAGGCTTTGCAGATAACACGTCGCAACCTTAATCTTGAGGCTGGAAAATACCGCTCTCGTATAAGCAATGCGCCACGGCAGGAGCAAGCCCTTACAGACATAACACGTCGTCAGGAAATAAAAGCAAATCTGTATCTTACATTGTTGCAAAAGCGTGAAGAGAACGCTATCACACTTGCGGCTACGGCTGACAACGGTAGGGTGGTAGAAGAACCGCGGGCGGCAGGCATAGTTGCGCCCAACAAACGCAATGTATATATTCTTGCTTTTGTCATAGGATTGCTGTTCCCGATAGGTTGTGTCTGGTTGAAACGTATGTTGAAGTTCAAGATAGAAGGTCATGCTGATGTTGAACGGATAACAGATGTGCCTGTTGTAGGCGACATTCCGCAGGTGAAAAGCATTGAAGGTAGTTCGATAGTTGTATCTGAGAACAAGAATGGAATTATGGAAGAAGTTTTCCGTAATGTGCGTACAAACCTTCAGTACATGTTGCAGGAAGACGAAAAGGTGATGCTTGTAACTTCAACAACGCCTGGCGAGGGCAAGAGTTTCATTGCCGCAAATCTTGCCGTTAGTTTTGCATACATGGAACGCAAAACCTTGATTGTGGGTATGGACATCCGTAAACCGGCGTTGAATAAGATATTTTCCCTTCCGAAAAAGACACAAGGCATTACGCAATATCTGGCTTCGCCGAAAGAAATTGATTTACTGTCGATTTGTCTGCCTTCAGAAGTTTCGCCCAATCTGTACGTTCTTCCTGGAGGTGAGGTGCCGCCTAATCCTACTGAGCTTGTAACAAGAAAATCGTTGGACGAGGCGTTCAGACTGCTGCGTGAACATTTTGATTATATAATAATAGATACTGCCCCTATCGGTATTGTTACAGACACACGCCTGATATCACGTGTTGCCGACATTTGTGTTTACATTTGCCGTGCTGACTATACTCATAAGAGTGACTTTGAGTTAATCAATGATCTCAAACAGGACAATAAACTTCCTAACATCTGTACCCTTATCAACGGCATCGACATGGACAAGCGCAAGAACGGCTACTACTACGGCTACGGCAAATATGGCCGCTACGGAAAGTATGCCTACGGCAAAAAGTACGGCTACGGATATGGGTACGGGAAAAGCAAATGACAATATACGGATTGTATGAATTCAAACAGCAGACGGATAGCGAAGAATACACTTTTGTTATATGTGCGGATGCTGTTCACAATGGCAATAAGCCTATATACAAGTCGTGTTGTTCTAAACACACTTGGCGTAACCGATTATGGCATCTATAATGTTGTTGGAGGAGTCGTATCTTTGTTTACGTTCCTTAGCGGTTCGATGGCGACGGCGACCCAACGGTATATAACATTCGCTTTAGGAAGTTCTGACGGTTCATATCTGAAAAATGTGTTTTCAACAAGCATATTGATACATGCACTATTGGCTTTTATTATAATTGTTTTAGCCGAAACCGTGGGGTTATGGTTTTTGAATAATTATATGCGGATACCTGAAAATCGTATGGATGCGGCATTTTGGGTTTATCAATTTTCGATATTTACTTGTGTTGTTATGCTTATGAGCGTCCCGTATAATTCATTAATCATTGCCAATGAGCGGATGCAAGTTTTTGCTTATTTCTCTATCTTGGATGTTTCATTGAAATTAGGCATTGTTTATGTATTGTTGGTTTTGAGCTTCGATAAGCTAAAATTATACGCTTTATTGATGTTTGTCGTGCAGTTGTTAATTCGCATTGTTTATGGCTTGTATTGTAAGCGGAATTTTAGTGAAGCAAAGTTTTGTTTTATATATAACAAGGCATTAGTCCGTAATATGATGGGATTTGCGTCATGGAATTTATTTGGTTCAGTCGCGTCAATTACGTACACTCAAGGAATAAATATTATTTTGAACATGTTTTTTGGTCCGGTTGTCAATGCAGCACGTGGCGTCGCAGTACAAGTTCAAGGAGTGGTGAGTGGTTTCTGCGCAAACTTCCAGACAGCTATAAATCCGCAGATAACAAAATCTTATGCTAAAAGCGATTTTGAATATATGCATAAGTTGGTTTTCCAAAGTTCAAAGTATTCATATTTTCTTGTGTTGTTATTGTCTATGCCCGTATTCTTGGAAACAGACATGATATTGACATGTTGGTTGAAAGTCGTACCGGAACATACAGTGAATTTTCTACGTTTGATATTATGTTCCGTTTTGATTGAAACTTTGGCTAACTCGATGATGATTTCTGTGCAGGCTACGGGCAATATAAAAACATACCAGATTGTAGTTGGTGGATTGCTATTATTTATTTTGCCTGTTTCTTATGTTGCGTTGAAAATGGGTATGTCTCCCGAAGCTGTTTTTGTTGTATATGTATTTTTTTCATTAATAGCGCAAGTATTTCGTGTACAGCTGGTCAGTAAAATGATATCTTTATCAAAGAAAACTTATTATAAAGAAGTTCTATTACCGATATTGAAGGTAACTGTTCTTGCCTCTGTTGTGCCACTGGTTGGTATGTTTTTTTTACCACGGGATATTTGGGGTGCAATAAGTGTGTGCCTTCTTTGTGTCTTGTTTTCAGCATTGGTAATTTATACGGTTGGTTGTGACCGTAACGAAAAAACCTTTATAAGGCAGTTTGTTGTAAGAATATTGAAACATGGATAATGATAAAGATTTTAAAGGGGCGATAAAATTGGTTTATTGGAGTGAACCAAATTTTGGTGACATGTTAAGTCCCTATATTATCGGAAGATTGAGCGGTAAGAAAATTCGTCGTAAGTTATTTAATTTTGGAAAAGGGAATTATCGCTTGTTCCTAAAATATATATTGCAGCATAAATTCGACAATATAAAGACAATTCTTTTCTTTTTTGAAAAGAATCTTTTAGGTGTAGGTTCTATTATATCTTGCGGCAATAAGCATTCTGTTATTTGGGGCAGTGGACTACTCAAGAGTACGGATATATTTCACGGTGGAAAAATTTTGGCAGTTCGCGGAAAATATACCAATGTCCGTTTGCAGGAGTTAGGTTTTAAAGGGTGTAATGTGTTTGGTGATCCTGCTTTATTGCTTCCCCTATTGGTTAAACCATCTGATAAGAAAAATGAAATTGCGATTATTCCACATTGGTCGGAAACAGACTTTTTCCTTAAAGAATACGGAGATAAATATAAGATTATAGACTTACGAACAAGGGATGTAGAATCCGTTATCTCGGAAATAACCTCTTGTAGATTTGTCTTGTCAACGTCCCTTCATGGTATTATTGTTTCTCATGCATACGGCATTCCGGCTTTATGGATCAAGTTGAGAACGTTGGAGAATGACGATATAAAGTTCCATGATTATTTTAGCTCGGTCGGAATAGATATATACGAAGGTTTTAGGGATATATGTAGAATATTGGAATCTGAATATGCGTGGAGAAATTTATTTGCGGAGAATAAGAAAAAATCATTCCCCAATATTGATATAACTTCTATCCAAAAAGATTTACTGCGTGTCGCTCCGTTTGATATAGTTGAAAATTATAAGAAGTTTTATGAGTGAAAATCCATTCAAGATATCTGTTATAGTTCCTGTATATAATGTGGAAAAATATCTTTCACGTTGTATTGATAGCATCCTTTCTCAAACATTCACTGATTTTGAATTATTGCTTGTTGATGACGGTAGTACAGATAAGTCAGGTGAGATTTGTGATGAATATGCAAAAACGGATGCGCGTATAAAGGTTTTTCATACAGAAAACAGAGGTGTTAGTGCTGCTCGTAATTTAGGTATAAAAGAAGCTTCAGCTGATTGGATATGTTTTGTTGACAGTGATGATTGGGTGGAAAAAAAGTTTTTAAGTGATTTGTACGGAAACGGTTTTTCTCAAGACGAATGTATCATTTTTCAAAGGGCATTTGTTGAATACGAATCATCCCCAGAAAAAAACAGGATATCTTTCCCATATTATATAGACATGACACTCTATGCGCCGTTTGATGGAAAACAAATAATTAAATATAAAATATTGGATGATGTTTTTATATGGGCAAAAATCTTTAATAAAAATATAATAACGACACATGGTATCTGGTTTTGCGAAAATCTCTCGATAGGCGAAGATGTTGCTTTTGTGCATACATATTTACAGTATGTAAAAGAAATCAGGCTGCAATCATCTTATTCGTATCACTATATGAAAAGAAATATTATCACATTGGTAAATACGTTTCATTCGTCAGAGGAATGGATACAAGCTCATAAAGTGTTGATGGCTGCAAATATTGCCATTTGTGACAATTTATCTGTCAAAGGCACGGAATATGTGAAAAAGATTTGTACGACAAATGGCCTGTACCAACTTTATTTCGCCTGTATAAACGTAAATGAAAACAATTATCATTCAATATTCAGGTACGTACGGAGCAAGAAGACCTTATTTGATGAATATTTCTATCCTTTAAATTTTAAGCAAAGGATGTTTAAATTGTTTTTCTTTGCAAAATGGATGCCATACAGATTGATTTTCTTTTTGGTAAAACAATACATACGCTTTTTCAAAACTTGAAATACCGTCAAAAGTTTTCATAAGCCATTTCTGTCAAAGTTTAGAACTACGTTTTTGAAATAAAAAGCTTTGGAACTGAAATGAGGCAGAGAATCGTGTGTAATCATAAGCCACAGATACACAAATGTTTACTCTACTATATGTTCATTAATCATCGTTATTTATTAACATGAAAATCGCTTACATAACAACTGTCTCTCCTTATGACAAATATTCGTGGAGTGGCACGAACTATTATATAAGGAAAGCATTGGAAGATCAAGGTTGTGAAGTGTATTGCATTTACGGGTATAGAAAGATTACTCTTGGCATGGTGTTCCGTAAGATGAAGGCAAAGCTGCTACACAAGAACTATCAGGCTATACGTTCCGTAGCTTCAGCAAAGGGCTGGTCTAGATATGTGGCTAAACATCTTGAAAGGAACACTGATGCTGTACTCTCGTTGAGTACTATCCCTATTACCTATTTGGAAACAGACTTGCCGATATTCGCTTATATTGACGGTTGCTATGAATATATGCTGGGACAAGGATTCAACAGGCTTATGAATAGTACGATCGAGGCTCATAACATAGAGAAACATGCGTTTGAAAAATGCACAGTGATATTCACTTCGTCATTTGCTTCGGCCGATGCCATAGGCAAGCATTATGGCCTTGAGATAAAGAACAAGACAAACGTTATACCGTTAGGGGCAAACCTTGATACTATTCCAAATAAAACTGAAGTCATTGAGAATATACGCCGTAAGGATAAGAAAAAGTGTAAACTTTTGTTTGTTGGTGTTGACTGGAAGCGCAAGGGAGCCGACATTGTCATTGAAACGGTAAAGTTGCTTCATAAATCAGGTTTTCCGGTAGAATTGCATTTGGTCGGTTTAAGAAACGTCCCGATGGAATTACCTTCTTATGTTGTCAACCATGGTTTCATCAACAAGATGCAAGATGGCGGCATGGATAGGCTCGCTGGACTTTACAGAGACGCACATTTTTTGTTTGTTCCATCAAGAGGCGAAGCTTACGGGTTGGTGTTTTGCGAGGCGAGCGCTTACGGACTACCTTCAATTTCTCATGATATTGGCGGTATTTCCACAATTGTGAAAAATGGTGAGAACGGAAAGTTGTTTCCTTTGGGAACCAGTCCTAGTGTTTTCGCAAAATACATTGAGGAGACATTTTCCGATGAAGCATCCTATAAAGGACTTTCCGTCAAGGCGTATATGCGCTTTGAAAAACTTTTGAACTGGCGTGTGGCCGGGGCAAGACTTGTCGGTGAAATTAATGCTTGCAGACGTTGATGGCCATGCAATATTCAAGAATCCTCATCATTCTGCTTTTTGAATTGGGCTTTGGCATAAAGTTCAACCTTGTAGGCGTGATAAGCATCAGTGAGCTGTTTCTTCTGGTGTTTGTGCCTTTGTTTATATTGCCGAAAGTAAAATGGAACAACAAGACAGGTGTTACGAAAGTAACTTTGGCATACGCCCTGTTGTTTTGCTTCCAGATACTCTCGGAAATAATTGTCGGCAACGATATGACAAGTGCGTTGAAGGGGTTGGCCATCACAATAGTGTCATATTTGCATTTAATGTTCCTTGTCTTTTATTTGTCAAGACAGAAGTCGTTGATATTGATACTTATAATCTCTCAGATGGCGGTCAAGTTGCTTTTTGACACATCACGGGAAGAACAAACAGTTGAAGACATTGTTGCAGGCGAAGCTGCTGCATATCTGAAATTCTATTTGTCGCCTCTTGTCACTTTGGCCTTTCTTGCTTTTTCTGTGGTTTACAAACATAAATATTTATCGCTTGCCTTTTCCTTGTTGGGGATTATATTTATTGTTTTAGGTGCACGTAACGGTGGGGTTATTGCTTTGGTGTCCGGTTTTGTAACTTATGTCTTGGAGCATAGGTCATTGGTGGCCAACAAAAAGTTGCTCATTACCTCTTCCGTTGTTTTGTGTATCTTTGCTTATGGGCTTTATGTGTATTATGTCAATAGCGTGTTGGCAGGCGAAATAACGAGTGGAAATAACAGGCAGGTGTTCTTGTGCAAGAATCCTTACAATCCGTTTGAACTTCTTTTGGTTGGAAGAAGTGAGGTTTGGGTAGGCTGGCAGGCATTTATGGATGAGTTTTGGTTCGGGCATGGTGCCTGGCCATATGATACCACAGGGCATTATCAGCGTATGATGATGGCTCTGCATGGAGAACACCCGTCTGTGGCGAGAAGCCAAATAGGCATTCATTACCTGATACCATCGCATTCTGTGTTGATTGGTAGCGGTATGATGAATGGTGTTTTTGCCTTATTGTCTATGGGATATATTGTTTTTTATTTCCTTTGGAAAGGTGTACGTAGTTTTGTAAAGTGTGAAGACAGATACAAACTTGTTTTAGTGTTTCAGGTACTCGATTTGTTCTGGGCGACATTATTTTCGCCTCAGTCGCATTTTCGCCTGACTATGCCTATATCATTTGCAATCATATTTGTTATGTCTGCTTCGGTGGAGAATATAAAGACAGTTGAGGTACGCAGAAGTATGGCTGTGCGATATGCCGCCTTTCGTGCTGTAAAGGACCGTGTTTTACCACGCAAAACACTACATATCGGAGATTGAAAGGCCACCTTTTGTATGTAAGTAAAAAATGGAAAGAGTTTTGTGTTTTTATCTGTCAGCTGTCATGTTTGTATATAAAAGTTAGAATATCAGGATGTTATGTATAGAAGGATACTGACAGATAGGTTTTACAATCTGTCATCTATGTATATGCGTGATGAACGAATATGACAGGCGTTTTCATGGTCTGTCATTGCGTAACGGCATGATATTAAGATGATTAAAGGCGAATCTGACAGATGACAGATAAATTGGTGAATTTTTATAAAAATATTAAGATATAAACTTTCTGCAAATTGAAAAGTATATGCTTTGTTACAACCTGTGACATTAAGAACAATGCAGCTGCGAAACGTGCATTGGGTATGGCAACCCCACTTTCTGATATTGGATGGAGAGTATATATAATCATGGAAGATTCAAAGGAAAACCGTCACAGGGTGTCTTTGGAATGTGATGGAAGGATAAGAGTCTTTTATTATCCATCTTCGTCAGTGTTGAAAGAAGTCATAACGAAAACCCGGATATTGGCAAAGATTAAACCGGACTACATATATTTATGTGCTTTTGTTTTCAGGAATATTGTTCCATTGTCTTTAAAATGCAAAAAACTTGTTGAACATTCAGAGTTGCTAAGCAAAGTCTGTCATAGGAAAATGATACGAAGGATATTCGATGGAATTTTGGAGTATTGTTCAATAATATATGCAGACGGTTTGTTGAATGCCAGTAAATATTTACAAAATACATACATACAACGTATGAATCGTGTTCCATTCATTAATAATAAACCTATGCTGTATTTTCCTTATGCCTATAATTCACGTCAAATGCAAATCAGGGTTGGCCAGTTGCCTGAATTTAAAACTAATGCCGACAAAACCTATTTTGTTTATTTGGGAACAATAGCCGGAAACTATGGTATTTTCACGATTATAGAAGCTGCAAAGAAACTTAAAGAAACACATCCTGGTTTTTGCGTAATAGTGTTGGGATATGGAAAAGATTACGGAAATGCTGTAAAACTTGTTGAGGAATACGGTTTAAATGACAATGTTTATATGCATGGGTTTGTAGAAGAAGAAAAAATAGCAAGTTATTTTTCATTGGCGTCAGCGTTTATTTCTCCAATGAATGATACTGTACAAGATTGGGCAAGATGTCCAAGTAAATTATATATGTATTTGCCATACGGGAAGCCTGTAATAACCTGTCGGATAGGAGAACCTCCTTTGGTGTTAGGTGACAGCGGATTGTATTATTTGCCTGATGACAGCAGCTCATTAAAAGAACAGATGAAAAGGGTCATGAACAATGATTTTGCATCATTAAATGTAAATCCATTGCTGCATACGTGGGAAGCAAGGGCTGCCGCTTTTAATGAATGGATTAACGAGTATGTAGAAAATTAGCCTTAATCATATATGCGCATATTAAAAATCTTTTTACAAATTTTGGTTGTCTTCATGCCTTGGAAAATCAGGAGGGTTGTATTGAACCGCTTTTGGGGATATGACATTCGTCCAGGTGCTAAGATAGGATTTTCTTATATATACCCAAAACATCTTGTAATGGAAAATGGTGCAACGATAGGACATCTGAATGTGGCAATCCATTTGGAGTTGATTTATATGGAAAAAGATTGTACTATCTGTCAAAGAAACTGGATTACGGGTTTCCCTTTGAATGATAAGACAAAGTTTCAAAGATTTCCTGATAGAAAACCATTCCTTATAATGAAGAAAGATTCTGCCATTACAAAACAACATTTGGTTGACTGTACTGATGTCGTTACGATAGGTGAGCTTACTGTAATTGCTGGATATGGAACACAGATATTGTCACATTCTACATCTTTGAAGTATAATGATGGAGGGTGCGCCCCGATAACAATAGGTCATCATTGTTTTATAGGCACACGCTCGATTATTTTGCCCGGTTCTCAATTGCCTGATTGTTCTGTATTGGGAGCGGGTGCTGTTCTCAATAAGCGATTTAAGGATGAGTTTGCTCTATATGCGGGAGTTCCTGCAAGATTTATAAAAAAAGAGGATGAAACAAATGCTTTTTTTTCGAGAAAATATAATCCAAAATAATTGATTGTTGGATATATAACATACTATGCTTTTTCTTATTTGGAAAGCGTATGAAAGAAAGATTAAATAAACGATACGTTGTCGTTCAATATGTTCCAAGTATAGACCGTTCTTCTGGTGGTGTAGGTTGTTATTTGCAGGTATTGGCACATGATTTGGGTAAGATTGTTGATTTGCACATAGTTAGCCATCATTCATCTGATGAATTAAAGATTGATAATGCCACAATACATTATATAGACGGAAGACTTAGCTGTTTGTTTAAAGCTAAAAAGCAATTTTGTAATTTACTTAATGATATCAGGCCTGATGTTGTGCATGTTAACAGTTGTTGGGGAGTATTGTGCTCTTATACAGTTTTCTGGGCGAAATCGTTAGGATATCGTGTTGTTATAACTCCGCATGGAATGCTTGAAACGTGGGTAATAAAGAAAAATTATTGGAAGAAAAAACTTCCGGCTTTATTGTTGTATCAGAAAAAGTCTTTGAGAATGGCCGATGCACTTATTGCTACTGCCATGTCAGAGAAAAAAAACTTATTACAACTGAATTATAACCGCAATGTCCATGTTGTGCCTACTGGTATCATCGTTGATGAAATACATCAAAAAAACAATTGGCAGTTTAATAAAACAATATTTTTTCTTGCTTTACTTAGGCCGAACAAAGGAGCAGATATATTAATAAAAGCGGTAAAGAAAATAGAGAAAGAGCTTTCTAATTATCATATAATTATTGCAGGGAGTGGTGATCCTTCTTATGTAGAGGCATTGAATTTATTGGTGCATGAATTGAAGTTGGAAAAAATGATAATATTCATTGGTTCTGTTTACGGTGAGGATAAGTGGAGTTTTTATTGTAATGCTGATATTTTCGTTTTACCAACATTAAATGAAAACTTCGGCATTGTTATTGCTGAGGCATTGGCTTGCGGTACACCAGTTATAACTACCAAAGGTGCGCCATGGCAAGATTTGGAGACATGGAATTGTGGATGGTGGATTGAACGTGATGTTGACAGTTTGGTGGGCGCATTGAAGGAGTTTTTGAAATTGGATGAATTTGAGCTTGAGCGTATGGGGCGCAACGGACGACAGTTGGTTGAAGAAAAATATTCATCCAAAGTTATGGCTGACAATATGGTCAGGCTTTATGAAAGTTTGATGTAGCTGAATGTGCTACGATTTGCTTTGAAAGTTATTTTTGCGGCTAAGTGTTTTTGATATTTGTCTCATCTGGAGAGAATGGATCTTAATAAAACACTTGAAAGTTTTGATGTTAATCTTATCGGCAGGGAACGTGTAGCGTTGTTACGCCGTCATGCTTTGCACCTCAAATATTCACAAGCTGTTGAATTTTATGCCGATACGGACAAGCCATTGCGTGTTATTGCTGACGAATGTGGGGTTACCGTTGGAGGTTTGAGTAATTATTTGCGGAGGTATTGGCGTGAATTGGTGTTGCAAAGGCATAAGATTTTAGCTGATGGTATAAATCCTGATGAAATAAAGATAATCCAGGCCGGTAAACAGAATGTTATTGCTCATGCAAAATACAAAAAGGCGGTGGCTGCTTGTGGAACATTGAAGAATATAGACTTAAATATATCGCAAGTGGCGCGTAAATACGGAGTAGACTGTACGGCGTTACTGAATTTTATGCATGTTCATTATCCTGATATATTGAGCTGGCGAAAAAAAGTACGTCTTCAGCTCGGTTTAGATAAAAATGTTCATCATGGTCTCCGTTTAGTTTGCCAAAAGCAGTATGCAGAAGCTGTGGATTTATATCGGAATACAGATATGACAGTACACGAGATTTCCGAGAAATGCAAAGTATCTGAAGGTGGATTAAGCCAACACCTGCGTTTTTACCACAAAGACTTGTTGGTGAGAAAACGAAACCAACGTAAAGCGGTAAGTGCTTCTGAAAATAAAGTGCTTGGTGACATGCTCGGTAACGGTCGCAAGTATTGTCCGTCACAAGCAACGGAAAAGAAGTATGCAGAGGCATTGAAAATGTATAGAGACACAAGTCTGACAATGAAAGAAATTGTAAAACGTACGGGTGTGCCTGCAGAGGGTTTTCGTTTTTACTTGCATAAATGGCATAAAGAGCTTGTAGCTGAGCGTAATTGTGTATCTGGTTCCAGGTGTTTGAAGGTCACGAGGGCTAAATATGAACATGCCATTGAGAGCTTGCGTGATAATCCTCGGCCGGTAAGTGCAGTTGCGACTGAATTTGGTTTTAATCCGGAAGTATTCAGGGCTTATTTGCATAAGCATGAACCGGATTTGGTTAAACAACAAGGAATGGTACGTATCTCCAACGGAAAAACTATTTCCCGCCGTAGTGATGAACTTTATTCAGAAGCTGTGAACTTATATGCCACGACAAATGAAAGTTTACGTGCTATTGCGACCAGGCTTGGTCTTGTGTATAAGACCGTTGACGGTTTTATTCGCCGTAATTATCCTGAAGTTATTGCCCGTCATAAGGCTTTGGTGAAAAAGTAAAATATGGTTTTTATAAAATAATATCATGCCGGTAGCATATAACTTTCAGTCGCCTTATACTACGGCAAACCGTATTAAACGAATGATTTGGGTTATTTGTTGGACGTTGTTTGCTCGTCCGTTTCCTAAAAGTACATTAATGCCTTGGAAACGTTTTTTATTAAGGCTTTTCGGTGCTAAAATTTCGGGAACGGCAAATGTTTATGCTACGGCAAAAATTTTCATGCCGTGGAATCTTGTGATGAAGGATTATTCTTGTCTTGCTTCTGGAGTAGATTGTTACAATGCGGCTGTGATAGAATTGGGCGAAAGCGTTACTGTCAGTCAACGGGCCTTTCTTTGTACGGCATCGCACAATATTTCTTCATTATGTAATGAACAGATAGAAAAGCCTATTATACTACGAAAAATGTCATGGATTGCAGCAGAGGCTTTTGTTGGACCAGGTGTAACTGTAGGCGAAGGTGCGGTTGTTGGGGCGAGAGCTGTAGTGGTTAGGGATGTTGAGCCATGGACTGTAGTGGGAGGTAATCCTGCCAAAGTGTTGAGAAAAAGGGTATTGAAATATGAATAATTCTATTGCTGCCATAATCCTGACATACAATGAGGAGAAACACATTTCCCGTTGTATAAATTCAGTTAAGAATGTTTGTAATGAAATATGGGTGATTGATTCATTCAGTACAGACAAAACATGTGAGATTGCTGCAAAGTTGGGGGCTAAAGTTAGACAGCATGCTTGGGTTAATTATTCTTCCCAGTTTAATTTTGCTGTTCATTGTTGCGAGATACAGTCAGAATGGATTTGGAGGATAGATGCAGATGAGTATTTAAGTGGAAATGTAGGTTGTAAAGTAAAGGAATTATTGGCAAAGTGCAATGATGATGTTAATGGTGTGTATGTGTGTAAGCGTATTGATTTCATGGGGCGTCCGTTAACGCACGGCGGATGGTATCCGTCATATCATTTAAAGATTTTCAGAAAGGGACATGGTGAATGTGAGAGCCGTTGGATGGATGAACATATCAGATTATTTGATGGCACATCTCTCGTTGTGTATGATGGTGATCAAGTTGATGCAAATTTGAGTGATCTTACTTGGTGGACGAATAAACACAATGGTTATGCGACACGTGAAATGGTTGATATGTTAGTTACAGAATATGGCATTGGTAATACGGATATGGAGATTAAGGCAAGTTTTTTTGGTAAGGAAGATCAACGTAAGCGGTGGCTAAAACAGAAATACGCTAAGGCTCCATTATTTGTCCGTCCGTTCGTTAATTTCTTTTACCGGTACGTATTAAGGGGAGGTTTTCTCGACGGGAAAGAAGGTCTTGTCTGGCATGTGTTGCAAGGTTTTTGGTATAGGATGTTGGTGGACGCGAAGATATATGAGCTGAAAAAGCGTTTCGGTTTCGATGATGATAAGATAAAAGAATATATCAAGATTACTTACTTAAAGTAATCTGAACTTTATAATAAAAACAAATGATGGTTACAATTATAACTTCCTGTTTCAACCGCGAGTCTACCGTCGGGCAAACTATTGATAGCGTGTTGGGACAGGACTATTCTGACATTGAATACATAATTGTCGACGGGGCAAGCAGTGATGGTACGCTTGCGGTTGTCAGAAGTTATGAAGGATGTGAACGACTTACGAAAATTGTTTCCGAGCCTGACAGCGGGATGTACGAGGCAATCAACAAAGGGATAAGGATGGCAAAGGGCGATATTGTCGGTCTGCTGCATTCTGATGATTTCTTTTACGATAGTCATGTCATATCTGATATTGTCAACATCTTTAATAATACGGGCGCCGACATAGTTTACGGTAATGGGCTTTATGTTGATGCCGAGTGTACGGACAAAGTTGTGCGTAACTGGGTTAGTGGACGTTACCGACGTTGGAAGGTTCGTTTCGGATGGTTGCCGTTGCACCCCACGGTGTATATCCGTCGTAGCGTGCTTGAGCGTTGCGGGTTGTATGATGAGAGTTACAAGATAGCTTCAGATTCGGATTTCCTTGTCAGGTATCTTTACGAAAACAAGCTGCACGTGGAATACCTTAATAAGTATTTTGTCAAAATGCGTATGGGCGGATTGTCAACCGGAGGAGCAAGCCGCTGCCAGATATGGGAAGAAGACGTGCGTATGTACAAATCGCATGGATTTTTGGGCGTTCCGACAAAATTGATGAAGATGGGATGGAAGATACCTCAATTCATCGATGCGAAAATAAGGAAAAAGTTTCATAATGACTGATACGGAGAGACTTTTCTTTTACTTCTTGCGCCGCGGACTGTGGGACGACACTTCTGCGGCAGACATTGTTGTTGATGATAGCTGTTGGGATGAGCTATTCATGCTGTCATGCCGACAGGCCGTGTCAGGTATTGTTGCTGACGGAATAGTTAGGGCTGGCATCCGTCCGTCGGCAAGATTGTGGAATGAATGGGTATTCCATTTGCTGCATATAGAGATGATGAACGAGGCGATGGCTCATTGTGGGGGAATGTTGCTTGATATGCTTGCAGCTCATGGCGTAACAGCTGTTGTATTCAAGGGACAAGCTGTTGCCAAGTGGTATCCCAATCCTTTACACAGAAGTTATGGCGACATTGACTTGGTTATTGTTGATGGATGGGACAGCCTTGTTAATGTATTGCAAGATAAAGGAATCCCTTATTTTTACGAGAATGGCGACATAATCGTAGAACAGCTTGGGAATGATTTTTATAACGCTAAATATGCCATGTCATGTGGCGACCGGTATAGGGTTGAGTTCCATCCAACTTTCGAGACGCTTTATAATCCGTGGATGAATAACTGCTTACAGCGTATTGTTACAAAGACATCTGAATGGTGGACTGTCAATTTCGGTAGTAGTGTCATTCCGCATGATACGCTTGAGTTTAATTTGGCTTGTGTCATCCTCCACATTCAGCGTCATGTCCTGTCTTACGGTATAGGCGCCAAGCAGATTTGTGATGTAGCTATAATGCTTGGAAAGTCTGGTGTTGACATTCCAAAACTGAAGGCCATACTTAATCACCTTGGTGCGTTGCGTTTCAGTACGGTGCTGTTTCGTTTTATAGATATTTATTTATCTGAAAATGTTTCGATGTATGGTTTGTGTCGTGAAGACAAGGATGTCGCACTTCTTTATGACATCTTTATGAATGATGGTTATGTACTTAAAGAGGAGCGGGTGAATATTGGTCGGGGAATACAGCGGGCGCCATTACGTGTTATAAGAAACGGATGTTTCTGGACGTGGCGCAGTTTACGGCTATTCCGATTAATGCCGGGCGAGGCCTTTTTCTTTATGTTTGACAAGGTTATTGTACGGCTTAAGATGTTGTTCGGTGTAAAGAGTTGAAGCGTCCGGTTTATTGGTGGAAATAATTAAGTGAATAAATCATATAGATTAATTTGTTGAATAATTATGAAGAAGACAATGTTTTTTGTTTTGGCGTTGTTGCTTATGTGCAACGGCGCTGTCGCGCAGACGGTGGTCAGCGACACTGTCCGTGGTGAGACGGTAGTGCAGCCACAGCCTACGGACGATCATTATCGCGTTGTTACCAATCGCTTTTGGGACAACTGGTTTGTTTTTGGTGAGATTGGCGCCCACGCTTTTGCCGGCGACTATGGTAGTGTAGGTGACTTTGGCGGACTAATCTCTCCGGACTTCAAGATTGGTTTTGGTAAGTGGTTTACTCCGGGCATAGGTGCCAAAATCCAGTTTGGTATGGGTAACTCCAAGGGGTACAGTAAGGAGGAAACCATGTTTGTCGATGGCGGTCAGCTCACCGCTGACGACGGTACTCCGTACTGGGAAACAAAGATGAAGTGGCTTGACTTCAGTGTCAATGCCATGTTCAATCTTTCGCGTCTTTTCTGCGGTTACGAGGGTAAGGAGTCTGAACGGTTGAAGAACCAGTTTATTGCTTCCGTCGGTATTGGAGCGTTACACCATTATGGTATCTCAGCCCAGCGCAATGAATGGAGTGGACATTTCGAATTGCAGTACAGTCGTTTCTTCAGTAAGAAGAAGGATATTTCGCTTGATGTAAAGGCTCATGCCATTCTGTACCAGACTAACTTCGACGGAATTACCAACAAGGCGAACGGTGAGGACAGCCGTTGGTTTGATGCTAACGTAGGTCTCAGTGTTGGTCTTACTTACTACTTCAAGAAGCGTCATTGGGACCGCTGTCTGCAGTGCGAGGAGCCAGTTTATATTACCAACACTGTGCTGCCTGAACCTAACTGCCCCGAGTATAAGACGATGGTGTTCTACGTTTTCTTCCCGAACAACTATTCTGGCCGCGACGATGCCCCGATTGTGAGCGGTGCTACGGTTAATGCGATAGACTATCTTGCATCGGGTGTGTTCACGCAAAAGCGTTTCGTCGATACTGACGCTGTTGCTTCCGCCCTTGGTTCAGGACGCTCGCTTGCGTCTTTCAAGACGGAGGATATTCCCACGGTTAAAGCCAACCAATGTGAGGCTGACGGTGCGTCGAGAGGTTACGAAATGTCTTCGTCGCCAATCTCTCTTGACATGGATGCTGCCAGCATGAATGCGTTTAAGGACAAAGCCGGTTATTATTATGCGCCTGTTTATTCTGGCGGAAAGACATGGTATTACCGTGTTGACTCGGAAACTTCCACACAAAGCCTTGTGTCGAAGGATAATTACAAGGAGAGCGCTTCGTATGGATTAAACGCGCATTCAGGTCTTGACTTAGTACGCCAGAATATGACTCTTGACGAGGATGCCGACTTATACAGCTTTGCCGATATCTATGCAGCTGTTGAGGGTGAGGGCGGTTACATTTCAGGTTTCACGGACAACTCAACCGTGGCAGAGCTGAAGAATATATTTGAGAACGGCCGTATTCAATTTGTATCTGCCGAGGGATTGGCCACAAGCCAGGATAATTACGTAGGCGAGGATGCCGAGAACGTTGGTCTTGAGCGTAATAAGGCACTGGCTTATAGTCGTGCCCGCACGGTAATACAATGGCTCAAGGACAGTGGCGTGTTCAAGAATATTGGCCGCAACAGTTTCTCCCTGAATGCCTTGACAGATCCTGTAAGCGTTGTCAACGACAAGAGTACGCGCGGACTTAACGCCAAGCTTAACCGCTGCGTAAAGGTACGTATCAATTATGTTATTGAAAAATAATTGGGATTAGCCCATTTTTTGAATGTCTTGTTATATATCGGACGGCAGACGACCCGCTTTTTACACAAATTGCGGTCTCGTTTGCCGTCTTTTGCATTGTATATGATGGCTTTCTGATGACATCTTTTTATTTGGAATGGAATTCGATAATGACAAACTGTTTGAAGAAATAGCCTCGTTGCTTGCCCGTGGCGTTGAAGTAACTGTTGCCGTCAAGGGGCGCAGTATGAGGCCGTTGCTGGTTGAAGGTCGCGACCATGTAACCTTGCGTCGGTGTATTATTGACGATGTGCGGCGCGGCGACGTGGTGCTTGTACGCGAGAGCGGTTGCGGTCGTGTGTTGCTTCACCGTGTCATCAGGCGTGACGGCGGCACACTGGTTTTACAGGGTGACGGTAACCGTGTGCAGACCGAAACGGTTTCCGCTTCTGAGGTTGTTGGAGTGGCCGTGGCCTTTATGCGCAATGGTAAGACTTATACGGCACGCAGCCTTGCCGTCAGGGTGTATTCTTCATTCATTCTGGCGTTTATGTCCTTGCGCCGCTCCTGGGTTAGGCTTAGGATAAATGCAGGATATGTCAAGGACGCGTCTATCAGCCATCGTACAGGAATATTGTTGAGTTGTATCGTCGGTATTGTCTCGGTCGTACTCTCGCTGGCCTTTATATATTTTTCCAAGCATGTGATAGACGTGGCAACGAGGGTTGTCGATGGCAATGTTGCCGTACTCATTGCGGTGTTGGCCGCTCTTGTTGCCATGCAGCTGCTTTGCAGCGCCGCCGGCACATGGATAGGTGCGCGGCTGCATGTAGGCTTGGGTAACGCGTTGCGGCATGCTACTTTTTCGCGTCTGATGTCCATCAGGTGGATTGAGCTTGAGCGGTTCCATACGGGCGACATCGTGAATCGTGTCGAGCGTGACACAGCGTCGGTTGTGTCCGTGCTTGCCGGCACGGTTCCTGCTTTTATAGTGTCGTTTGTCCAGTTTGCCATCGCTCTGGCGTTCTTTTGCGTCCTCGACCCGTGGTTGCCGTGGCTTGTAGTTTGTGGTTTCCCTATATTGCTGCTTGGTGGGCGTTTTTATATGAAGAAGATGTACCATTACGCTCGCCTTATACGCCGGAGCGACAGCATGATACAGTCGGTAATCCAGGAAAGTCTGCAACAGCGTACCGTCGTCAAGGCCCTTGAACAGGGAATCGGGCGTGTGGGCACGCTTGACAGTCGGCAGTCAGAGTTGCGCGGTCAGGTTATGGGCCGCACGCGCTTCTCTATTTTGTCACGCTCTTTTGTGTCGGCGGCTTTCGCCATCGGTTATCTGGTAGTATTCTCATGGGGTGTGGTGTTGCTTGGTGCGGGCGCCATAACGTTCGGCACGATGGCGGCCTTTCTCCAGCTTGTCGGCAAGGTGCAATATCCCATATTCGACATGGCCCGCCTTGTGCCGTCGCTGGTCGACGTGCTTGCGTCGGTAGACCGTCTGCGCGAGATAGAACAGCTTTCGGCCGAGGATGTTGACAGCCATGTGTCGGTACCTTGCGTACCTGACATAGTGTTTGATGATGTTACGTTTGGTTATGGTATTGGTGAAGAGCCTGTGTTAAAGTGTTTTTCATACGTTTTCCCCGCAGGCAGCTGTACTGCCGTGCTCGGCGTTACGGGGCGTGGCAAGACAACGCTTGTGCGCCTGCTTCTTGCGCTTGTCGAGCCTATCGAGGGCTGCGTCTCGCTTGTGTGTGGTGGCCAACGTTACGCCGTATCTTCAAGGACGCGCTGCAATTTTACTTACGTGCCGCAAGGCAATACCTTGTTTAGCGGCACGGTGCGTGATAACCTGCTGATGGGCAACCCTGAAGCCACCGACGACGAGATGCGCAAGGCGCTGCATACGGCCGAGGCCGATTTTGTATTTTCCTTGCCTGAAGGTATTGATACTCCACTTGGCGAGCAGGGTGGTGGACTTAGCGAGGGGCAGGCCCAGCGCATAGCCGTGGCGCGCGCTATATTGCGTAAGAGCCATATCCTGCTGTTCGACGAGGCTACGTCAGCGCTCGACGCTGCCACTGAAAGCCGCCTTGTGGCCAACCTGCGCAGCGGCTGTGCCGGAAAGACACTTGTATTCGTAACCCATCATGAGGCCGTAGCCTCAGTATGCGACAATGTGTTGAGGCTGTAAATTTTGTTCATCGGTAGTTGTCATTCCGTGCACCGACACGGAATCCGTTGAATGCAACCACATTATTTTGTAAAATAACGTGAGTTCGGTATAAGAATAATACTTCTTTTTGAATAAAGAACTTATATTGTTTTGTAGTTCAAGCGGTCGGTGGGTATCTGTCATTCCGTGCTTGACGCGGAATCCAGTGATGGCAGCCATTTTTTTATACGCTATTTGTACTGTCGTTCCGCATCGAAGCGCGGAATGACAGATACCCACTGACCGCTTGAAGTAGGATTATTATCACATCA